>ULVD01075441.1_pt1 | contig 37002 bp, 28 predicted proteins | sample 1959101 | NCBI WGS metagenome assembly ULVD01 (sample SAMEA4835777, study PRJEB28245) | human gut metagenome | biome: gut microbiome; material: fecal sample | place: Denmark | collected 2008
TCGCTCCCCCGTCCGCAGCGCAGGCAGACATCGCCTTTTATCCTCGGCAGCTCCGCTTCGCATTTGCGGCAGGAGCCGCGTTCGGGCGCAACGGGCTTGCCGCAATAGGCGCACCTCCTCGGGAAAAGGGCGAGCAGCGGGCGTTCAAACAGCTTCATCGAGCGTCATCACCCAACATTATAAAATCTTTCAGCGCCGAATAGCGCTTGGCCTTGCTGTTATTATCGACCATACGCTCTATGCTCTGCCGTGTGCCGACGAGTATCATCAGCCGCCTTGCCCTTGTCACGGCGGTGTAGAGCAGATTTCGGTAAGAAAGCTGACCGACCACGGAGGTGACGGGCATTATCACGGCGGGGAATTCGTTGCCCTGGCTCTTATGAACCGTTATCGCATAGGCGTGCTCCAGCTCGGCGGCGCTCTCAAACGGATACTCAGCCGTGCGGTCGTCAAAGCGGACATAGAGCAGGTGCGAGCTTTCGTCTATCTTCTCAAGCATACCGATATCTCCGTTGAAAACGCCCATGCCCTCTTTTTCGGAGCTTGTCCACATTATATTATAATTGTTTTTAGTCTGCATCAGCTTATCGCCGACTCTCAAAGTGCGCTGACCGAAGGCGTGCTCTTTCTTATGCCGCGCGGGCGGGTTGATGCTCGCCTGGAGGAGCTTGTTGAGATTCACCGTGCCCTCTTCGCCCTTCTTTGAGGGGCAGAGCACCTGGATATCCTCGGTCGGCGAATATTTATATGCTTTCGGGAGCCTTGCGGCGCAAAGCTCAACAACGGTCTTTGCCGTCGCCGCCTGCGTTCGCCGCTCCATGAAGAAAAAGTCCTTGTCGGTGCGCCCGAGCTCGGGCATCTCGCCGTCAACAATACGGTGGGCGTTGGTGATTATCAGGCTCTCCATCGCCTGACGGAAAACCTCTTTAAGCTCTATCACGGGCAGCGCCTTTGAATTTATCATATCCTGCAGCACGTTGCCCGCGCCGACAGGCGGGAGCTGATCGGAGTCGCCGACCATGACAAGGCGGCAGCCTATCGGCAAAGCGTCCAGAAGGCTTGAGAACAGCGTGATATCCACCATCGAGAGCTCGTCGATTATGACCGCGCTCGCGCTGAGAGGGTTGCGCCTGTTGCGCTGAAACATCGGTCTGTCGTTGCGATCCCACTCGACCTCGAGCAGGCGGTGGATAGTCTGAGCCTCGCGGCCGGTAAGCTCGCTCATTCGCTTGGCGGCTCTGCCCGTCGGCGCAGCCAGCGCCACGTCAAGCCCCATACCCTCAAAGACCTTGAGTATACCCCTGAGAGTGGTGGTCTTGCCCGTGCCGGGGCCGCCCGTGAGGATAAGTATTCCTTTCTCAACGGCGAGCTTTATCGCCTTTTTTTGCAATTCATTGTAGCAAACGCCGCTGATAAGCTCGGCATTTGTTATCTGCTCGTCTATCCTCGGGTCGCCGCCCGTCGCAAACCGCTTCATAAAGAGTATCATCTCCGCGGCGTTGCGCTCGGCCTTATACATCTCGGGCAGAAATATATATTCCCTGCCGCCGACATTGTGCGACACAAGAAATTTGCCGTCAACGAGCTTATCTATCCTGATATCTATTTCGTCGCGGGAGCACCCGAGCAGGTCGAGGCACGGAGCAAAGAGCTTCTCCCTCGGCAAGCAGGTGTGGCCGTTCATGTTGCAGTTGTGGCGCACGACATAGATTATGCCCGCGTCGATACGGTATTCGGGCGCGGGCGGGCTTGGCAGCTTTGAGGCTATCTCGCTCGCCTTCTCAAACGGCACGCCTATCTCGCTGCCACAGAGTGTGTATGGATTGCGCTCTATCGTCTCGACCGAACGGGCGCCGAATACCCTGTAGGCTTTAAGGCATTCCGAAGCGGTCATGCCGTATTTCTCAAGGGCTATAAGCGCCTCGCGCTCGGCGGCGTTCTTGACGAATTCGCGGGATATCTCCTTGGCTCTGTCCTTGGATATGCCCTTTATCTCGGCAAGGCGGTCAGGGAAATGCTCGATAATATAGAAGGTCTCCTCGCCGAAGCGCTCGACTATCTTCTGAGCCGTTTTCTCCTTGACGCCCTTTATCATTCCCGACGAAAGATAAGAGAGCATCTCGCCCGCCGTCTCGGGGATCTCCCTGCGGCAGGATTCTATCTTGAACTGCTTGCCGAAAGTCGGGTGGACCATCCAGCGGCCGATGAGAGTCACCTTCTCGCCGCAATAGAGAGTGCCCGCGCCGCCGGCGGCAGTATAAAGCTCACCGCCGCTTGATATCTCAAGGACGGTGTAGCCGTTCTCTTCATTCAGAAAAGTAATATATTCAACTACGCCGGTAAGTTCGGTAAGCTCATCCATAAATTCTTCCGTATTACATTAATAAAGAGCGTGCACGAGAGGATCTGTAAGCCGAGTTTTGTCATTTAAGGCAATCATCTGTCTACGCCGTACATTGCTGCACGGCTTTAGCCACCCGTCGGAGTATCGCTGAGCAAGCGCCGGGTCAAGGACCCTCCCCCTGTCGGTGTTGCTTCGGATAGGGTTTACATGGCCGTGCGGTCTCCCGCACGCCGGTGAGCTCTTACCTCGCCTTTCCACCCTTACTTGCAAAAGCAAGCGGTATATCTCTGTTGCACTGTCCCTAAGGTCACCCTCGGCGGCCGTTAGCCGTTATCCTGCTCGATGAAGCTCGGACTTTCCTCACGCGTCATAAGACGCCCGCGACTGCCCGATCCACTCGTACACGCTCCGTTCTATTTTAGACTATAGGGCGTAAAAAGTCAAATGTTTTGGATAAAAATATCGGGATTTAGCTACTGTAAGTTAAAATGTTTACATTTGCGGGGTTGAGAATTCGCCGCGGATGGTGTAGAATTGTATAAAATCAATCCATTCTGCATTCGGGAGTATAAAATGAAAGATATATATATTTCAAAGGACAGAAAAAGCTCCGACGACTTCGACGTGGTCTATCTTGACGACACCGCGCCGCTGCCGCCGCTTGAGGAGCCGCCGCAGGAGCCGCAATTCGAGCCTGAGCAGCCCGAGAGGCCCCAAAAAGTAAAAAAGGCTAAAAAACATAGGAAGCATCGCTTCCTGCGCTTCGTTGCCGCGTTCATAGCGGTCATCATCGTGCTCACCTCGTCGTTTATCTATCTCTTTGCCGCAGTCTCGGGCTACAACAAAGAGAATCTTGAGGCAAATCAATATATTTCGTCCTCGGAGCTGACAAGCAGCTCGATGGTGACGAATATCCTGCTCATGGGCGTCGACGGCTCGTCAAAGACCTCGCAGCGCTCGGATTCAATGATACTCGTCTCGATCGATATGGCGCACCGCAAGATAAAGCTGACCTCGTTCCTGCGCGACAGCTGGGTGACAATACCGTCAAAGGACAAGATGGCAAAGCTCAACGCCGCCTACTCCTACGGCGGGGCGCAGCTTGCCGTGGACACGCTGGAATACAACTTCGGGGTCGACATCGACCACTTTGCCGCCGTTGACTTCGATATGTTCACTCAGATAATCGACAAGCTCGGCGGAGTGGACGTTGAAGTGACCGAGAAAGAGGCGAAATTCATCAACCGCACCACCAGATACACGGTCGAGAGCGGCGAAAGCGTTCATCTTGACGGTGCAAAGGCACTGGTCTACTGCCGAATCAGGAAGCTCGACACCGACTATATGCGTACTTACCGTCAGCGCAAGGTGATAACGGCGCTCATCAACAAGGCGAAGCGCACACCGCTGACAAAGCTGATAGCTATTATGCGCAACATTTTCCCGCTCATCACCACCGACCTCTCCCCGCTCGAAATAACGGGGCTTGCCTACAAGGGCGGCATGAGTATGCTGCTGTTTGACATCGAGCAGACCAGAGTGCCGCTCGAGGATCAGTGCGAAGCGGGAATGCACAACGGCCAATGGACCGAGGTGTTGGATTTCGACGCGGTGCGCCGATATCTACACGATTTTATCTATACCGACAAAATAGACGTTTCAGACAAATAACCTTTTTTGCACAAAGCAAAAAATCAGCGGTCAATCCAAACTTTGCCCGCTGATTTTTTTGTTCATTTGATTTTAACAAAATTTTTTCAATCATTTGGTGAAAGGCAAGAAAAAATATTGACAAATCTGTTAACAGGGTGTAAAATTTCTAAAAAGGCGTTCTGATGTGAACGCCGAATTTATTTCTGAAAGGTGATTATATGGCAAGTGAACTCAAGAAAAAGTACGGCTTGCTGACCGCCATCTGCATGGTTGTCGGCATAGTCGTGGGCAGCGGAGTCTTCTTTAAAGCGGAAGCGATGCTCAACATCACAAGCGGCGACCTACCCGTCGCTCTTCTCTCATGGCTGCTCGGCGGCATCGTAATGGTTATCAGCGCATATACCTTCTCCGTCATGGGCACCATGTATGAAAAGATCAACGGCGTCGTTGACTACTCCGAAGCGCTCGTCGGCAGCAAGTATGCTTACTATGTCGGCTGGTTCATGGCAACTATCTATTACCCCGCAATGACCTCGGCGCTCGCATGGCTCTCCGCAAGATACACCATGGCTCTTTTCGGCTACGGTGCGGCGGACGCAGAGACAATGGTTCTCGCTTTCGTATTCCTTATCCTCAGCTTCGCTCTCAACACTCTTTCACCCAAGCTTGCCGGTCATTTCCAGGTCTCCACGACCATAATCAAGCTCATTCCCCTCGTGCTTCTTGCGATCGTCGGCACTATCTACGGCATCAAGAACGGCGTTCTTGCGGACAACATGAACTCCGTCGTTGACATCTCCACTGCCGCCGACGGCACCGTCACCTACACTCAGGTGCCCAGAGTGGGAATCTCTTTCAATCTTATCCTCGCGGGCGTTTGCACCTCCGTCTTCGCTTATGAAGGCTGGGTCATCGCAACGGCGATAAACTCCGAGCTTAAGGACGCTAAGAAAAATCTGCCCAAGGCTCTCGTGCTCGGCACCATCATCGTTGTCGTCGTTTATATGCTCTATTACATAGGCATCTCCGGCAGCATCAAGACCGAGGAGCTTCTTCCCAACGGCGCAAGCCTTGCATTCAAGACCATCTTCGGCAACGTCGCAGGCACTATCCTGACGGTATTCATCGCTGTCTCCTGCCTCGGCACCCTGAACGGCCTTACCCTCGCCTGCGACCGCGGCTTCTATTCGCTCGCAGCCAGAAATCACGGCCCGAGACCCGACTTCCTCGGCAAGCTCGACCACGCCACTGAGATGCCCTCGAACGCATCCATCGTTGCGCTTATCTTCAACGCTCTGTGGCTCTTCTACTTCTATATGGCGAACCTCACCGATTTCGCATCATACACCGGCAAAGGCTCGATCTTCCTCTTTGACTCGACCGAGCTCCCGCTCATCTGCGTTTACGCTTTCTATCTGCCCCTCTATGTAATGCTCATGGTCAAGGGCAAAGGTCTCAACGTATTCCGCCGCTTCATCATGCCGATCCTTTCGTTCGCAGGCTCCTGCCTCTTTATCTATGCGGCTATCGCAAAGCACGGCACAAAGAATATCGGCTTCGTCGTTATCGCACTTGTCATCATGGCCATCGGCGCTGTCTGCTATAACCCCAGAGGCGCTAAAAAGGCAAAGAAATAAATAGTATAGTTAAACTCCGTCGGTCGATAGCTCGATCGGCGGAGTTTTGTGTTGACCGGGGTATTATATTGTAATTGTTTTCGTGCGACTGAATTTGACTTTGCCGGATGCCGGACAATCCGCCTGCGGTACGCATCATCCGTCTCGCTTTGCTCGACACCCTCTCCTCAAGGAGAAGGCGAATGTAACTGCCGGCTATCAGTCAAGCCTGCTCGGCATACAGCCGCACACAAAAAACCTCCCTTGCGGGAGGTTTCGGCATTTAATCGAGGAATCCTACTAATCTGACCATGATATACGACACCGCCGCGCCGACGATGAAGCCGCCGATTATCTCGGGGACGGTGTGACCCTCGACCTTCTTGACCGCAGGCTCGTCCGAGCCGCAGACTTTAGCTTGCAAGCGGTTAAAGGCGTCGGTCAATCTGCCGATAGGCAGGCGCACCTTGACGGCGTCAAACATTACTATAAAAGCAAAGACTCCGCAGGCGGCGTAAACATCCGAATCCCAGCCGCTGTGCATACCGACGCACCCGCTAAGGGCTATCACCGTGGCGGTGTGCGAGCTGGGCATCCCGCCGAGTTTAAAGAGCGTCTCAAGCGTGACCTTGCTGCGGTTTATTCCCTTGCGCTTGCCGACAAGATATTTGACATAGTTGATTATCACCTTGAGCACCTGGGCTATGAACCACGACATAAAACAAACAATAAAAATTTTCATTTTCTTCTCCCATTTTACAGACAATTCTATAGCATTTTATAATATTTGCCGCCTAAAAGCAAGAAAAATATGTAGGAAATCAGACAAATTCGCAATTTTATCGGTAGTATTAGTTCCCGCATTTTATTATAATACTTTTTGTATGTTGATTTATTGCATTTTTGAATTTTAGGGGGATATTATGAAAAAGCAGCACAAGAACGCCGCGGTCATCGACGTGCCCGATTACAAAACGCTCAAAGAGATAATCGTCCACGGCACCGAAATGGGCGGCGACAAAAAGATGCTCGTCTATCTTGATAAAAACAAGGCCGAGCACACCAAGACCTACAACGACGAATGGAAAGACATGAGCGAGATGGCGACCTGCTATTACCTCGACGGTCTTACCGGCAAAAAAAAGATTGCTATCATCAGCGAGAACTGCTATGAGTGGATATGCGGCTACTATGCTTCGCTCATCAGCGGCAATATCTCGGTACCGATGGACTGCAAGCTGCCGGCAGAGGATCTTGAGGATCAGCTCATCCGCTGCGAATGCGACGCTCTTATTTATTCCGATAAATATGCGGCTATGGTCGAGAAATTCAAGCAGAACCCCGCAATGACCGTCAAGGTATATTATTGCACAAGCGACTTCGACGAATACCTCAAAAAGGGCAGGGACGAGCTTGCCAAGGGCAACACCGCCGCAGTTGACGCTGAGGTCAAGCCCGACGACCTCGCCTGCATCGTTTACACCTCAGGCACCACGGGCAAGAGCAAGGGCGTCATGCTCACTCACTACAATGTAGCCAGCAACTGCGCCTCCTCCTGCCGCATCATGTCCGGCAAGCACGCTATCGGCTTCCTGCCGCTCAACCATACATACGCATGGGTCAGCGCCCTTTTCTCAACCTATATCGTCACCGAGTGGGGCTATATGTGCGACAGCATCAAGGATATCCAGGGCGACCTCAAGAAATACAAGCCCTACAATTTCTCCGCCGTCCCCCTTGTTGTTGAGACGATATACGACCGCATTTGGAAGACCGCCCGCAAGATGGGCAGAGAGGATATCCTCAAGAAGGGTCTCAAGATAAGCAACACCCTGATGAAGATAGGCATCGACAAGAGGCGCAAGATTTTCAAGCAGATACTTGACAACCTCGGCGGCAACCTTGATATGATCATCTGCGGCGGCGCAAACCTCGACCCGAAATACGAGAAGGGTATGCACGACTTCGGCATCGACGTTTTCAACGGTTACGGCATCACCGAATGCTCCCCCGCCGTCACCTGCAACCGCCCCGGCAAATGCAAGCCCGGCTCGGTCGGCGTGCCGGTGGACTGCTGTCAGATAAAAATACACAACCCCGATGATGAGGGCGTCGGCGAGATATATGTCAAGGGCACCAACGTCATGCTCGGCTACTACAATGAGCCCGAGGCCACCGCAGCCGCATTCGACGGCGAGTGGTTCAAGACCGGCGACTACGGCTATATCGACTCCGAGGGCTTCCTCTTCATCAGAGGCAGGGAGAAGAACCTCATCATCCTCTCAAACGGCAAGAACGTCTCCCCCGAGGAGCTTGAGGACAAGCTCTCAAGGATAGAGTATGTCAAGGAAGTCCTTGTATACGAGGAGAACGGCTTCATCACCGCAGAAATGTTCCTTAACGAGGAGGATTTCCCCGACGCAAGGCAGAGGATCAAGGGCGATATCGACGAATTCAACCGCAAGATGCCGCTGTTTAAGAATATCGGCAAATACAAGATCCGCGACGATGAATTCCCCAAGACCACGACCCTCAAGATAGTCAGAAAGTATATGCAGAAATAATCATAAATAACGACCCGCTGCGGCGATGAACCGCGGCGGGTCGTTTTGCATTATCAGATTTATTCGTCTTTGATAAGCGTGCGGATATTCTTATCCATAAGCTCAAAGAAGTGCTCAACTATCTTCTTATCCTCACCGTTGCCGCGAACGCACATCGAGAGGGTAAGCTCCTTTCTGAGCGAGGTGACAGAGAGCAACACATAGGGCTTATACTTGACCGCGCCGCTCATAAAGCCGTCGGTCGGCTCGTGACCCTCAAGCGCGAGCTTGTCGGCCTCGAGAATGCCGATATTGCTCATTGCGAGGCGAGGGTTCGAATAGCCTATCTTGATTATCTTCTCTGAGGCTGCGTGGGGCAATATCCTATAGCCGAAGCTCAGCAGCGGCAGCCCGTGCAGACCCATGAAGTGATCCTTTTTGAATTGATTGGACGACTGCACGCAGTAATCGAGGGTGGTGAATATATCCTTGCCGAGCTCGGGTATCTTGCACTGCATCCACGCGGTATGATTCGTCATGCCCTGGTCGCTGTTATCCTTGATGTGGCGGCGCAGGTCTATGGCGCAGGATATTGAAACGCTCTCTTTGCTGTCAAATCCCGCCAGCTCATAAAGGCTGTAGAAATATGCTGCGAGGATAACGTCATTGACGGTCGCGCCGTGCTTCTTGCCGACCGATCTTATCTTTGGGAAAAGCTCGGCGGGCAGCTTATGCCTTGCGATGAACGAAACGTCACGGATATTGTCGGGCGTGAGCGGGAAGCTGTGGTTATCCCTTGAATTCACGTTTCGGTAGAGGCGACCCGCCATCCTACGCTCGATCTGGGAGAAATCCTCGTAGACCGACTGATAGGCTCTCGTGCCCGTCCTCAGGTCAACAGGGCTTGTTCCGTTTTCAATATAATTATTGTAATCCCTGCAAAGCGTTTTTATAAAATATTTGAGGTCTCCGCCGTCCATGCACATATGATTTTCAACAAGGCAGAGCACGCTGCTGTCACCGTGGTTAAACACGGCGACCTTCATCTGAATAGGGCTTTCCGGAGGGATATACTGAGTGAGGAATGCGTCTATCTCGCCTGCAAGGGCGTCCTCGGTCATCTCCCTGACGGTGAGCACATCATCGATAACATAGTCCTCGACAGTCCAATAGGGGTGAATTTTATTGTCGGTAAATGCCGAATGGAGCACCGGCGCTTTCTCAAAAAAGCATATAAGCACGGTCTTGAGCGCCTCGATATTTATGCGGTAATCGTAGTGCAGCTCGACGTGGACCATGCGGTCGTTGAAATCGCGGAAAAGATAGTGCATCTTATCCCAAAGCTCGGCATTCAGTCTTCGTCTTTCCATGCGTTCACGACCTCCCATTTCTCAACCGAATTCTTAACTAACGAGCTGACTGCCACGGCGACATCGACCACCAGCGAGAAGATGATGATCGGCCAGCCGCTATCCCATTTCACAGCCCCGACCGCAGCGAGAATTATGTAGACCATGGTGCCTATGATCGGGATATAGAGCAGATAGCAAAACATAACGAGCTTTTTATTAGTTACCGTGGCGTAAACTGCGTCCGCGATAAGAGCGACGGCGACGCCGCCGATGAATATCGACCAATAGCCCTCAAAGCGGAAGAACTCAAGGCTGCAGATAAACACGACGGTCGCAACGAGCATCACGCTGCCCGCAAGCATCAGTCGGGCAAAGATATGGAATATCTGCCTCATGCGGCTTATGCGTATGATGAAGAGTGAGAGCAGATACACGACCCACAGCAGTACTCCTCCGACCATAAACACCCAGGTCTTTTCCCAATTGTGCGTGTGGAAGCTCATACCGAGATAAGTACAGAGCAGGATGATAAGATAGAGCACCGATCCAATGCTGTTGGTGAGCCAGCGCCTTTTTGAGGTATTCTTGCGTTTTGATTCGAGCGCAAATTTTTTGTAATCGGATTTAAGATCCGGATGCTCGCTGATAATGAGATCGTCGATCACATTTTTGTCGCGCAGTCCCCTTGCCTCGACCTCGCTCGCGCGCCCGTTCATCTCGTCGAGCGTTTTACGCTTGAATTTATAGAGAAAAGGGCCGTCGGGCACGCCGCTCATCTGACTTTCGATGTAGTCAATAAACTTTTCCATGTGACCTCCTTGTATAACAGAAATATGTATTTCGGCGCTCCTCCGCCCGACCATGCCGAGGCGGAGAATGCAGAGCAAATTATCGAGCATAAAAATCCGCTATTATATATAATAGCATTAATCTATACAAAAATCCATACTTTCATGGAAATTTTATATATTTTACAAATTGACATTGCCGCTCTCGGCGATTATAATTTAAACTATCAAAATTATCCTGCGGTTAGGAGGATCATGACATGAAAAAACAGGCTATCGAAACTCTCTGCGTTCAGGGCGGCTACTGCCCCGGCAACGGCGAGCCGAGACAGGTACCCATAATTCAGAGCACGACATTTAAATACGACACCAGCGAGGATATGGGCAAGCTCTTTGACCTTGAGGCCTCGGGCTACTTCTACAGCAGACTTCAAAACCCCACCTGCGACACCGTGGCCGCCAAGATATGCGCCCTTGAGGGCGGGTCGGCGGCGATGCTGACTTCATCGGGTCAGGCGGCGAATTTCTTTTCCGTATTCAACATCGCCTCCTGCGGCGACCATGTGATATCCTCCTCCGCGATATACGGCGGCACATACAATCTCTTTGCAGTCACAATGAAAAAAATGGGCGTTGACTTCACCTTTGTCTCGCCCGACTGCACCGAGGAGGAGCTTCAGTCGGCATTCAGGCCGAATACCAAGCTCGTATTCGGCGAGACTGTCGCAAACCCCGCCATTAAGGTGCTCGACATTGAGAAATTCGCAAAAGTCGCTCACCGCAACGGCGTGCCGCTCATCATAGACAACACCTTTGCGACGCCCGTCAACTGCCGCCCGTTTGAATGGGGCGCGGATATCGTGACGCACTCGACCACCAAGTATATGGACGGCCACGGCGCTACGGTCGGCGGCGCGATAATTGACTCCGGCAAATTCGACTGGACAAAGCATGCCGACAAATTCCCCGGTCTTTGCACCCCCGACGAGAGCTATCACGGTGTGACTTACACCGAGCGCTTCGGCATCGGCGGCGCATTCATCACCAAGGCTACGGCACAGCTCATGCGTGACTTCGGCTGCATTCAAAGCCCGCATGACGCATTCCTGCTCAACCTCGGGCTTGAGAGCCTGCATGTGCGTATGCAACGCCACTGCGAAACGGCTCTCAAGGTCGCCCGCTTCCTCGAGAGCAACGAACACATCTCGTGGGTCAAATACCCCGATCTACCAGGCAGCGAGGACTATGAGCTTGCAAAGAAATATCTGCCGAACGGCAGCTGCGGCGTAGTATCCTTCGGCGTTAAAGGCGGCAGGAAGGCTGCCGAGACATTTATGAAGCATCTGAAGCTCGCCGCTATCGAAACTCACGTTGCCGACGCTCGCACCTGCTGCCTGCACCCGGCAAGCTCCACACACCGCCAGATGAACGACTCCGAGCTTGAGGCTGCGGGCGTATCGCCCGACCTTGTCCGCATGAGCTGCGGGCTTGAGAATGCCGACGAGCTGATAGCCGACATCGCTCAGGCACTGAACGAGGTAAAATAAAATGCCTATCAAAATACCAAACGACCTGCCGGCGACCAAAACGCTCACGGATGAAAACATCTTCGTGATGAACGAAAACAGGGCTCTGTCGCAGGATATAAGACCGCTGAAGATACTGCTGCTGAATCTTATGCCCACCAAGGTGGCGACAGAAACTCAGCTCTCAAGGCTTCTCGGCAACACTCCCCTGCAGGTGGAGCTTGAATTTCTCCACACCTCCTCCCACATATCCAAAAACACACCGCAGGAGCATCTTTTTACATTTTACAAGACCTTTGAGGATGTGAAGCACCGCAACTTCGACGGGCTTATCATCACGGGCGCTCCCGTCGAGCACCTGCCGTTTGAGGAGGTCGAATACTGGGATGAGCTTTGCGAAATAATGGAGTGGTCAAAGACTCACGTCCACAGCACATTTCATATCTGCTGGGGCGCTCAGGCGGCGTTGTATTATCACTTCGGCATACAGAAATACCCGCTTGAGGAGAAGCTCTTCGGCGTTTTTGAGCACAGGGTGGAGCGCAGAAGCTCGATACTGCTCAGGGGCTTCGACGATGTGTTCCTCGTGCCGCATTCACGCCACACCACAGTCAGGCGCGAGGATGTCGAGGCCGTGCCTGCACTGAAGATCCTCGCCGCTTCGCCCGTTGCGGGGCTTTATGCCCTATCGACCGAGAACGGCAAGCAGGTCTTTATCACGGGGCACAGCGAATACGACGCGGACACGCTCAAAAATGAATACCTGCGTGATAAGAATGCCGGTCTGCCGATAAAGCCGCCGAAGAATTACTTCCCGAACGACGACGACACGGCAAAGCCGATAGTCAAATGGCGCTCGCACGCAAACCTGCTCTACGCCAACTGGCTGAACTACATAGTCTATCAGAATACCCCGTATGAGATAGAGAAAATTAATAAGTAAGGAGAAAGCCATGATCTGCGATACGATTGATAATCTGAGGAAATATGCGGGCGTTGAACCCCGCTTTAACGCAATAGCCGATTTCGTTGAGAGGAACGACCTTTCAGCCATCGCCGACGGCAGCTACGAGGTCTGTGACGGGGTCAAGGCGAACATCTCGACATATGAACCGGGCAACGGCGGAGATTTTGAGGCACACCGCGAATATCACGACCTGCAATACGCAATAACGGGCGGCGAGACCATCGAGGTCATCCCCACCCGCTTCGGCGCAGAGTCAAAGGGCTACACGCCCGATATAGAATTCTTCCCCGTAAGGAAATGCGAATGCACCTCGATAGCCCTTGAGGCGGGATATTTCGCATTCCTCACCCCCGAGGACGCACACCGACCGTGCATCAGGCTGCATGACGGAAAGATCAAAAAGGCAGTATTCAAAATCAAAATATAAGCCGCAGTCACCTGCCGCCGAGGAAGCGACAGGTGACGCTTTGTTTGTAGTACGGAATGACATACAGCGCCGGCAATATCGCCGCGCACAGCAGCAGCCACGGCAGAAAGCTGAGCTTAAACAGAAACAACTCCGTCACCTCCTCACAGCAGCGCTTGACGCTCATGGATATCGCCTGCACGGGCGATATATCGCCGTAGGCGGCAAGATAGAATCCCGCCCTTGCATACCGCTGAACTGCTATGCCCCAAAACAAAAGCCCAGCCGCGGCGAGCGCCGCCGAGCCGATGAGCAGCGCAGCTGACGCCTTGAGGCTGACTGGCTGCCTCGCTATCCTAAGCGCAAACACCGTAAAAAATGCGGCGGGTATCGCTTCAAAGAGCAGCAGCCACAGCAGCTTGAGAGCAAAGAGCGCCGAATACATCACGCAGGCATTTAGCCCGTCGATGAAATTCAGCTCCCTCCCGTCTCGGCTGCCGAGAGCGAGGATAATGTGCTTTTGCTGCAATCGCAGGCGCAGCGGCGCTATAGTCAACAGCGCAGCCGGCATGGTCAGCAGCGCAGTCAGCGCCTGAGCGAGGGTCGCATCGCCCGGCAGCAGCCCGACGGCGGCGGTGCCGACGGAAAATACGATCGTCAGTACCATTATCAGCGCAAGCGTCGGCAGCACGGTGAGGGATTCGCCGAGCAGGGCCTGCCTTGCGGAGAGCTTCACTCTTGCATTCATATCATCATCTCTTTAAAAGTAAAATCGGGAGGCACTATGCTTCCCGATTTATTATTATCTGCCTTTCGGCTTTTATTCAGTTGAGCCCGAGCCCGTCACGCACTTTATCCAGCACGCCGAAAACTTTATTCACAACGGGTGCGGCATAGCGCTCGTAGCGGTCGTGATAGGAGTGCCCCGCTTCAAGCTGCGGCGTCTCCTCGCCGGGGGCAAAGTTGCCGAGCGGTATCACGCGCAGATTCGGCTTGTCATTCTGCAAAAACTGCGTATAGAGCGGGTCGGAGAAAACATTCATGTTGTCATCGGAGAACATCAGGCGGTTATACATCTTCATGATGCCGTCGTGGCAGTTGGCATGGAGCATACCCTTGATGAACCATGTGTTCTCGGGCAATATGCAGGTGGAGGCGTCTATCCTGCCGTCGGGCGAGAGGTGGTTATGACCGCAATCGACCTTCTGCTTATATCCGTCACCGAGGGTCTCCCCTCTCAGAGCAACGGTCGCGCCGGCAGAGGCGTACATGGTGTCCACCGTGCCGTCGCTGTCGTTATCCATGGATTCGACAAGCGGAGTGCGCTGGATATCATAACCCGCAACTATCATCACACGCATGCCCGAATCCAAAGCGCCCTTGAGTATCTCATCGGCTCTGCACTGGATGCGGTAGTGATAGTAATCCGCCTTAGCGATAAGCCCTTTTTGCGTATTCTCATCAAGGTTTATCTTTTTCGCCTGCTCGTAGCTCGCATCGGGCACGAACGCCCAAAGCCCGAGCAGAGTGCCGAAAACAGGGGTCATAAGTTCGTCAAAGACCTTGGTCTGCAGCTCGTCGAGCAGCTTGTCGCCGAAAGCGAGCACGGCGTCGACAGTGCCGCTGTAATAGAGGAAATTAAAGAGAAAATAGAGCAGCGTGCTCTCAAAATCTACAGGCTGATAAGCTCCGGTGCCGTAGTCAAGCAGCGCCCTTGAGTCGAGCTTCAGCTTGCGCGAGAGCAGGTCGCCCGCAACCGCCGTGCCGAGCAGCGGGCAGCATTGGAAAATGCAGGCGTTCACATCGGAATAGCCGTATTCGTTGAAGTAGGCAAGGGTCACAACGCCGCCCATCGAGGAAGCTCTGAAATTCACCTTGTCGTGGCGGGTCAGCTTCTTGACATGAGCGACAAAATCCTTGAGCTGAGCTGCTATCTCAACGGGGTCGAGCCGCCAATCGTAGTGGAAATAATAGCTCTTGTTCATGCCGTGGTCGGTCTCGGTCGGCAGCTCGAGCTTGACGGAGACATTCGGTGCGGAGTTGCCGTCGCCGTCGAGGGCCATTGCGCCCATCGCCTCATAAACGGAGTCGATGAGGGCGTCGCCGAAACGGTCATAGTCACGGGTCAGCGGCAGAGCCGCAAGCGACGGCAGGATATCCCTGACGATACCGAGGACGGTCTCGGTCTTTGGTCTGAAAAGCACCCTTTCACGGGGCATATCGGGGTATTCATAGATATCGGTGTTGCCGAGAGGACCGACATAAATCACAGGGTCTTCGCCGCAGGCACATTTATCGGTCGCGGCAAAGGCGGCGGGCGTAAGCAAGGAAACGAGGGTAAACATTGCAAGGAGCAGAGCGATTACCTTTTTCATTTTCTTCATCCTTTCGGTTTTCTGTCTTAACTTTACCTTATAAAGACGCTTTTGTCAATAAAAATCGTCATAACGCATTGCAAATCGCCATGTGTTATGGTAGAATATAGTGACTTTAACGAATTGAGGCTTTATATGAAACTGAAGTTTAATGAAAACGGCAAATTCAAGATACTGCTCTTCGGCGATCTGCATGAGAATTACGATTACGCCGAAAGCCCGAAATTCAAAGATATGCAGAAGCTGATGAACGCCTCGCTCGACAGGTATTCGCCCGACCTCTGCGTGCTGCTCGGCGATGTTTGCAGCACGCACGGCTGCGACGAGGAGCCCGAAAAATTCAAGGATATGGCAACCGCCGTATGCAAGCCGATGTTTGACCGAAACATACCAGTGGCGGTCATATTCGGCAATCATGAGCACGACCCGGGCTGCGACGATGCCGTGGTAAAGGCATACAATGAAATCGGCTGCATCATGCGAAACGAATCCGACGGCCCTCACGGCAAGGCGGATTACAAGGAGCTTATCTACTCAAGCGACGGCAAAACGCCGAAATTCTGCCTTTGGTTCATCGATTCAAACAATCTCTACCCCGATCAGGCGGTGTCGGATTACGATATAGTCTACCCCGATCAGATAGAGTGGTTTGAGCGTGAGAGCGCAAAGCTCAGGGAACAAAACGGCGGCAATCCCATGCCCTCGTTCGTATTCCAGCACATTCCCGTGCCCGAGGAATACAGGCTGCTCCGCAAAGCCCGCATCTGGGAGCTGCCGTTTGCCGCGAAGGGCTTCAACACAAAGAGCGGCAACCGGTATATGCTTAAAAAAGGCTGCGAGGGCTACCTCGGCGAGGGTCCCTGCTCCCCCGATATCGACGACGGGCAATTTGATTCATGGAAAAAAGTCGGCGGAGTGCTCGGCGCGTTCTTCGGCCACGACCACCTCAACGATTTCAGCGGCTATGTTGACGGCATATATCTCGCCCAGCACAAAACTGCGGGTTTCCGCGCCTACACGGACGGCTGCCGCAGCTGCGTAAGGCTGCTGACACTTGATGAAAACGATCTTGGCTCATTTGAGCAGGAGCTGCGCCACTTCAAGGAATTCGGTCTTGAATGCGAGTGCCTCGGTCCGATATTCAAGCGCATATCCGACAGACAAAGCACCAATATGCATATTGCGGCAAAGATCCTCGGCGCCGCGGCGGGTACGACGGCTCTTGCGGTCGGAGCAAAATACATAATCAAAGCAAAACTAGGCAAAAAAGGAGAAAAATAAAATGGAAAAAAGCGCAAAGCTCGGCAAGCTCACATTGCTGAACATTATACTTTTCGGCTTCATAGGGCAGGTTGCCTGGGCGGTGGAGAATAACTTCTTCAACACCTTCCTTTTCTCATTCGGCGGCACAACCAAGGATATCTCGACCATGGTCGCGGCGAGCGCAGTCGTGGCAGTCGTAACCACCTTTGTCATGGGCACTCTGAGCGACAAGCTCGGCAGGCGTAAGATATTCATCTGCGCCGGCTATGTCGCATGGGGTATAACGGTCATGGCGTTCGCATTTATTTCAAGAGAGAATCTCGGCAAGCTCATCGGCGCCGACCCATCCTCCGCTGCAGCTCTCTCCGCAACGGTCACGACGGTAATAGTCATGGACTGCATAATGACCTTCATGGGCTCGACCAGCAATGACTCCGCCTTTAACGCATGGATAACCGACGTCACCGTGCCCTCCAACAGAGCTAAGACCGAGGGTCTGCTCGCCATACTGCCCGTGCTTGCTCTTGTGATAGTCACAGGCGTATTCGGCTTCATCGCAGGCGACGACGCTCAAGCCTCGGACTACGCTACCTGCTTCCTCGGTCTCGGCATACTCGTCATAATCTGCGGCATAGTAGGCTTATTCACCATTAAAGATACCGGCAGCGGTCAGAAGTCGGACGGCAACTTCTTCGCCGACCTCATCTACGGCTTCAGACCGAGCGTCATAAAGAGCCACAAGTGCCTCTATCTCTCGCTCGCCTGCATGGGCGTTTACTCCATCGCGAGCCAGGTATTCTTCCCCTACATATTCATCTATATCGAGCATCAGATAAACTTTGAGACAAAGATAACCGTGCCCGCCGTTATCATCGCGGCAATAGTTATCCTCGCTGTCATTGCGGGAGTGCTCGCCTCGATACTGCTCATGGATAAGGTCGGCAAGGCTCGCTTTGCCTTCCCGGCGGTCGTCCTCTTTATCGTTGGTTTGGCTTCTGTCTATTTTGCAGGCTCTCATCTTATCAAGTTTCTCGCCTGCGCCATGCTGGCAGTCGGCGGCTACGGTCTGCTTATGATACTGCTCAATGCAGCCATCAGGGACTTCACCCCCGAGGATAAAGCAGGTCAGTTCCAGGGCGTACGAATGATATTCGCCGTCATGCTGCCTATGATAATCGGCCCGAGGCTCGGCGCAGAGGTCACCGAGCGCTACTCCGACACCACTTATATCAGCGCCTACGGCGAGCCTGCGCTCGTCCCCTCCTCTCATATTTTCCTCGTCGCAGCAATAGTCGGCGCGGTCATCCTCATCCCGCTGTTTTTCCTTGAAAAAGAGTGGAAAAGGGCGGACAATAAGTAATTAAAAAAATTCTTGACTTTTAATCCCAACCTGTCTATAATACCGAATGATACTAGGCAACATACAGTTAATGATAAATGAAAGGCAGATACAAACGATATGTATATTATCATTGTCGGTCTCGGCAAGCTCGGCTCAACTCTGACAAAACAGCTCTCGACCGAAGGGCATGACATCGTTGTGGTCGACCCCGACAACAGCGTAGTCTCCTCGACAGTGGACGCCTACGACGTTATGGGCATTTGCGGCAACGGCGCTACCTATGAAGTGCTCAAGGAAGCAGGCGCCGCAAAGGCAAAGCTCATTATCGCCGCCACCGGCTCGGACGAGCTGAACATCCTCTGCTGCCTGTTTGCGAAGCACATGGGCACTGAGAACACCATTGCCAGAGTCCGCAACCCGGATTACGCCGGTCAGTCACAGTTCCTGAGAAACGACCTCGGGATCAGCATGACGGTCAACCCCGAGTACGAGACCGCCAACGAAATATCAAGGATAATCCGTTTCCCCTCCGCCGCGAACCTCGATTCGTTCGCCGGCGGCAGAGTGGAGATCGCAAGGGTCAGAATCCACTCGGACAACCCCCTTTGCGACATGCCTATACATGAGATGCGTAAAAAGACTAAGGCAAAGGTCATCATCTGCGCCGTGCAGAGAAACGAAAGCGTATTCATCCCCTCCGGCGACTTTGTGCTGCACTGCGACGACGTTATCAGCATCACCGGCACAAGAGCCGAGCTGTCCTCATTTATGAAGCAGACCGGCGTTTATAAGCAAAAGATAAAGAATGTTATGATAGTCGGCGGCGGCAGGATAGCCTATTACCTTGCGAAGCTGCTCTCCGACACCGGCAGAAATATCAAGCTCATCGAGCTCAAGGACGAGCGATGCCGTCACATGTCCGATATGCTCGACGATGTGACCGTGATACACGGTGACGGCACCGACCAGGATATCCTCGAGGAGCAGTGCATTGACGGTCAGGACGCCCTCATAGCCCTCACCGGCATCGACGAGGAGAATATAATCGTCTCCATGTACGCCGAGTCAAAGGGTGTCAACAAGGTCATCACCAAGGTCAACCGCCACTCATACTCCATCCTTAACGATATAGGGCTTGAGACGGTCGTTTCGCCGCAGATTGTCGCAGGTAATCTTGTCACAAGATATGTCCGCGCGCTTCACAATTCGGCGGGTAATTCACAGATACAGACTCTGTATAAGCTCGTCGGCGGCAAGGTCGAAGCGGCTGAATTCATCGTCCCCGAGGACGCGGGCTACCTCAACATTCCCTTTAAGGAGCTCGAGCTGATGCCGAATTTGCTCATCGGCTGCATAATCCGCAACGGCAAGATCATCTTCCCCGGCGGCGACGATGTGATGAAAGCCAACGACAGCGTTATCGTCGTCACGGCGGGCAGGATCATCGAGGATCTGCACGATATCTTTATGTGATCGGCGGTGAGCGGTTAAATTATGAATTACAGAGCAATTTCATTCAATATCGGCAGGATACTTGCCGTTGAAGCGGCGCTGCTCATCTTCCCCGCCATAGGCTCAATAATCTACAGGGACGGCACGCTTCTCTCATTCGCGATCACCATTGCCGCCCTGGCCGTATGCAGCCTTGCGGCGCTCTCGGCGAAACCCAAGAGCCGCACTCTGCACGCGCGCGACGGCTACGTTATAGTGGCGCTCTCATGGATACTGATGTCGCTTTTCGGCGCTCTGCCGTTCGTGCTGAGCGGCCATATGCCGAATCTTTTCGACGCCTTCTTTGAGACGGTCTCGGGCTTCACCACCACAGGCTCCACCTGTCTGCGCAATGTGGAGGTGATGCCGAGGAGCCTGCTCTTCTGGCGCAGCTTCACTCACTGGATAGGCGGCATGGGCATCCTTGTCTTTGTCATCGCCATAATGCCCAAGACCGACAGCTCCTCGATGCACGTCATGCGCGCCGAGGTGCCCGGCCCGACGGTAGGCAAGCTGGTCTCAAAGCTCAGCGTCTCGGCAAGGATACTTTACGGCATCTATTGCGTGATGACTCTCATTGAGATAGTCATGCTCGCCCTCGGCGGTATGCCGCTGTTTGACAGCATAGTCAACTCCTTTGCGACGGCGGGCACAGGCGGCTTCGCAGTGCTCAACAACAGCATCGAGGGCTATAACAGCCTCTATGCCGAGATGGTCATAGCGGTGTTTATGATGCTCTTCGGCGTCAACTTCAACCTTTACTATTTTATCCTTATCAGGCAGGGCAAGCAGGCGGTTAAAAATGAGGAGCTCAGATGGTATCTCGGCATTATCGGCGGCGCGACGCTGATAATCGCGGGCGACCTTATCCTCACCAAGCATTCCGTCGGCGAATCCTTCAGATACGCATTCTTCCAGGTCTCTTCGATAATCACAACAACGGGCTTCTCGACAACGAATTTCGACATGTGGCCCGTGCTGTCAAAGGCGGTCATTGTGCTGCTGATGTTCTGCGGCGCCTGTGCCGGCTCGACCGGCGGCGGCCTCAAGGTATCGCGTATTATGATCCTCACCAAGGGTAGTGTGCGCGAGGTCAGGAAAGCCGTCAACCCCAGGAGAGTCGAATCGGTCAAGATCGATCACCACAGTGTGGACGAATCGGTGGTCAAGAGCGTTTTCGTCTACTTTGCGGCGGAGATGTTTCTTATCGCAGTCTCTACCTTGCTGCTCTGCTTTGAAGGCAGGGATCTCGTGACGTCCTTCACCGCCGTGCTCTCGTGCGTGAGCAATATCGGCCCCGGCCTTGAAGCGGTCGGCCCCTCAGGCAACTTTGCGGATTTCTCAGGGCTTGGCAAGCTGCTCCTCTCGTTTGATATGCTTGCCGGCAGACTTGAGCTTGTACCGATGTTCATGCTCTTCTCCCCCCTCGCCTGGTCAAAGAAATATGCATAAAGCAAAGCCCGATCGTTTTACGGTCGGGCTTGAATTATTATATGCGGTTATTCTCCGTCGGCGTTTTTTGCCGCCTTTTTCGCCTTGATATTTTTGACGAACTGCGGAGTTAATTTATCGAGGGTTCTGTTTAGCTTTGCCCACTCGGCTTCGGCCTTTATTGAGTCCTCTTCAAGGCGCTTCTCCATATCGTAATACATTAGATTGCATCCGCACTCGGGGCAGTTCTGCTTGAGGTCGAATATTCCGAGCTTCCTGCCGCATTTCGGGCATTTATTCTCCATTTATATTTCTCCTTTCGGGCGTTGGCTTTTTTGATCAGTCGGAGGTCGAATTCTGCGACACGGCTCTTGACTTTTCCTCGCGGCGAGCCATCATCTCCTCCTGAATGGTGCGGAGCTTCTCGCCCTCGAGGTCATAGAACTTAAAAGGAATCAGTGAGAGCAGCGACACTACGGGCGGGATTATGGTTATCAGCGCCCAGAGCCAGAAGCGTGTATTGACGGTCGCGCTCTCGACAAGCTGAAGCGAATTATCCGCAAGCTCCACGGTGACAAGACCTATAACGGGCATAATACGCGTCGCAATGGCGGTGCACAGCGAGCCGGTCAGCTTGCTGATGAAAGTCAGCAGCGAGAACGCCATGCCCTCGTTTCTCTCGCCCGTTTTCCATTCCATGTAATCGACAGTGTCGCCGATCATCTTGGTGGGCACGACCATTTTAATACTTGAAATCGCACTGAAAACGAAGCCCTGGATCATCAGCAGCGGAACTATGACCATCGGCTTGCGGGAGAATTTCAAGCCGATAAGGAAAATCACCGTGGCGACCGCCGCCTTGAGCAGCGAGGTGCGGATAACTATCTGCTTTGAGGTCAGCCTGCGTTCAATCAGCGGCATAAGCGGGTAGGCTGCAAAGCCGGATACTGCGCCCGGAATGCCGACTATGGTGCCCCAGCTTGCCGCACCGAGTGAGAAAATATAGAAATACTGAGCAAAGGTATCGGTTATTCCCTCGATCGTTGAGAGAATGCTTGAGCCGACAATGAGCATGAGCGGCTTATTCTTAAACAGGAACCTGAAGCAGTCAAGCACCTTCGGTTCATCGGAATTCTGCACCACACGCTCGCGGCAGAATATGCCGGAAAGAGAGAACAGACCCATGCCGATAGAGCCGGCGACTATACCCATAACGAGGAAGAGCTGACGCATATTCAGCCCTATGACGCCCTTGTTGCTCAGGTCGATAAAGAGCGAAATTATCGGGGTCACAAGGCCGCCGATGATGCTTGAGAGGAAGCGCGCGGAGGCAATGGCATTTGACCTGTCCACCGGGTTCGGGGATATTGCCGCCGACAAGCCCCAGAACGGTATATCACCTATCGTATAGAAGAATTCCCATATGAAATAGGTCAGGCACATATAGACTATCTTGACCGCATCGGACTGCACGCCCGAGAGGAATTCCGCGCCGCCGAAAAACACGACGGTGGCTATGCCGAGCGGGATCGGAACAAACAGCAGATACGGGCGCAGCTTGCCGAGCCTTGTGCGGGTGCGGTCAACCACGGTTCCCATGATCGGGTCATTGAAGGCATCCCAGAAGCCCATTACCATTATCATAGTGGCAACCGCTTCGCTCGGTATGCCGAAAACGGTGACAAGGAAGAAGGTCATCTGCATACGCACCATGTTGTAACCTATGACCTGGCCGCCGTTTGCGACGCCGTAAAGCACCGTTTCTTTGACGCCGACGTATCGTTTCTCTTTCAGCATTTCGTTATTTGACATAAGTATCTCCTTCCTGCTTATGGCATCTGAATGATACGGTCATTCTCACACTCGGCAACGAATCTCTCGATCGCCGCTTCATAAGCCTTGGGGTCGGTATAATAGCTGCGGGCATGTACCGCGCCCGCCACGGTCAGCTTCTCCTTGCGGGTCGGGCAGGCGGCGTAAAGCTCATCCTGCATGAATTGCGGCACAAAGTCGTCCGCCGCGCCGTGAATGAAAAGCACCGGGAGCTTTGAATTGCTCACCGCCCTGAGCGGCGAGGCGTCCCTAAAGTCATATCCGCATATCAAGCGGCAGATAAGGTCGCAGGTATGCAGCACGGGGAAATTAGGCAGGTGAAACGAGGTTTTGAGCTGATATGAGAATTCATCCCATGCGCTCGTGTAGGAGCAGTCGGCGATAATGCCCTTGACTGCGGGGTCGCTCACCTTGTCGCTCATCATAAGCACGGTAGCGCCGCCCATTGAAACGCCGTGCAGATAGACATTAAGATTCGGGAAGCGCTTCCTTGCATAATCGAGCCAGAGCAGAGTATCCGCCGATTCATGTGTGCCGTAGCCGAGGAACTTGCCGTCGCTCTCGCCGCAGCCCCTGTGCTCCGGCATAAGGACTGTGTAGCCCTCACGGTAAAAATACGGCATATCGAAGCAGAATTCGCCGACACCGGAGCTGTGCGCTCCGTGGCAGGCGATAAGCAGTCGGCCGTTGCTCACGGGCGGTATTATGACGCTGCCCCTGAGCGTTTCGCCGTTCGAGGCGGTCAGCGACAGCTTCTCTATCGGGAAATCCGCAAACGCTTTCAGCGCGGCGTCCCTGTCCCTGTCGAAATCGCTCTGCGGGGCTTCGTTACCCGCGACGAGCTTGGCGATAAATTTCGGCAGCGGCATCTGTTTATGCCATATTATCTGGTTAAAAATGAAGCCGCAGATCAAAAACAGCAGGAGGATGAATACCCCGAGCACAACCGCAAGGATGATCAAAGCCGTTTTCATTTTTCTCACTTCCCGTCCGTTATCCGCCCCGCGTTTACGCATCATGCACAAGTTGAAACGAAGAGTAGGATAATTTTTATTGAAATTGCTCGGTAAATACTCGTTTATTATAGACCATTCGGCGGCAAAAGGCAAGCAATTTAATGACAAAATAAGAGAAAAAAACGCTATGTTACAAAAGCGCAATATTGTGCGGCATTTTTGGAACCACAAATGTGATTTTTGGCAATCGACTACGAATTTTCAGACGAAATCGTCAGATTTTTCATCATTACCGACAGCCGTATTTTCCTTGACACGGGCAAGGCGATATGTTATAATCCAAGTATAACAAGTATAGCTTTTCGGGACTGACGGATTAGTGGAGCACCACGTGGACCGAGAAGCCGAAGCTGCCGACCGTCTGGGCATATTTATCCTTCATCGGGATAAATGTGCCCTTTTTTATTTTCGGAAGGAGGACAACATGAAGAAAGTAGCAATAATCATGGGAAGCGACAGCGACCTGCCCGTTGTCAGGAAAGCTGCGGCTACGCTCAATGACTTCGGGGTGCCCTACGAGGCGCACGTCTTTTCGGCGCACCGCACACCCGAACAGGCAAAGGAATTCAGCGCCGACGCGCGCCGTAACGGCTTCGGCGCAATAATTGCGGCAGCCGGCATGGCGGCTCACCTTGCGGGGGCTATAGCTGCAAACACTACCCTGCCGGTTATCGGTATACCCATAAAGTCAGGAGATTTAGGCGGTATTGACGCACTGCTCTCGACCGTACAAATGCCATCGGGAATTCCCGTAGCGACGGTCGCCATAGACGGTGCAGTCAATGCCGCTTTATTATGCGTTGAAATTCTCAGCCTCTCGGATGACGGGCTTGCCGCAAAGCTCGAAGCCAAGAGGAAAGCGGACGCTCAGAAGGTCCTCGATAAGGACTCGGATATAAAAAACAGGATCAATTCATTATAAATCAACCACGGAGGTAATCAAAATGGAAAAAACCGTTCAGCTCTATGAAGGCAAGGCAAAGAAAGTATTCGCCACCGACGACCCCGACCTTGTTATCGTCTCCTACAAGGACGACGCCACGGCTCTCGACGGCCTCAAAAAGGGCACCATCGCGGGCAAAGGCGTTATCAACAACAGGATGTCAAATTACCTCTGCCGTCTGCTGGAGCGGCACGGAGTGCCCACCCACTATGTGGAGGAATTGAACGACCGTGAGACGGTAGTTAAGAAAGTCTCGATAGTTCCCCTCGAGGTCATAATCCGCAATATCTCCGCAGGTTCGTTCGCAAAGCGATACGGCGTTGAGGAGGGCATAGTATTCAAAAAGCCCACGATAGAATTCTCATACAAAAACGATGAGCTTCACGACCCGCTCATCAATTCATATCACGCCCTCGCCCTCGGCCTCGCCACCGAGGAGGAGATCGAGACAATCAAAGCCCTCGCCTTCAAGGTCAACGACGTTCTCAAGGAATATTTCCTCTCGCTCAACGTGAAGCTCGTTGACTTCAAGCTCGAATTCGGCAGGCTGCCCGACGGCAAAATAGTGCTTGCGGACGAGATATCGCCCGACACCTGCCGCTTCTGGGACGCAACCACGGGTGAGAAGCTCGACAAGGATCGCTTCCGCCGCGACATGGGCGGAGTTGAGGACGCTTACAACGAGATGATGAAGAGAGTATTCGGCGACTGAATCGGAGGATATAATGAGCAATTTGAGAGAAGAATGCGGAGTTTTCGGCGTTTTTTCGGGTGAAACAAACGACGTTGCAAGCACCACCTATTACGGCCTCTTCGCCTTGCAGCACAGGGGTCAGGAATCCTGCGGAATAGTGGTCAACGACGACGGCGTTTTTACCGATTATAAAGACACGGGGCTTGTAAACGACGTTTTCACCCCAAATATAATCGACCGTCTCGGCGAGGGCAACATCGCCATAGGCCATGTTCGCTACGGCACCACAGGCTCAAGCGAACGCAGCAACGCTCAGCCGATAGTGGTGAATCACATCAAGGGCAAAATGGCGCTCGCCCACAACGGCAATCTGATAAATTCGGGCGAGCTGCGCCGTGAGCTGGAGCTTGAGGGCTCAATATTCCACACGACCAGCGACACCGAGGTCATTTCATACATTATTACCAAAGAGAGGCTCTCCGCACCGTCGATAGAGCAGGCGGTGAATCACGCGGTGGAAAGGATAAAAGGCGCATATTCGCTCGTCATTATGTCCCCGTCGAAGCTGATAGCCGTGCGCGATGAGAACGGCTTCCGCCCCCTGTGCTACGGCATCACCAAGGACGGCAGATACATCGTCGCCTCCGAGAGCTGCGCCCTTGACGCTGTGGGAGCAGAATTTATCCGCGACATTAAACCCGGCGAGATAGTGGTATTCGACAAAAACGGAGTTCGCTCCATTGAGGATCACTGCGGCAAAGCGCCCGGCGCACTCTGTGTGTTTGAATATATCTACTTTGCCCGCCCCGATTCGGTCATAGACGGCTGCTCTGTGCACTCCGCAAGGCTCAGAGCCGGCGCATTTCTCGCCCTCGAGCATCCCGTTCAGGCGGACGTCGTCATCGGCGTGCCGGATTCGGGTCTCGACGCGGCGCTCGGCTACTCCAAGCAGTCGGGCATTCCCTATGAGATAGGCTTCATCAAGAATAAATATATCGGCCGCACCTTTATAGCCCCGGGTCAGAAGAGCCGTGAGGACAAGGTCAAAATCAAGCTCAACCCCATTGCCGAGGTCGTTAAGGGCAAAAGAGTTGTTATGATAGACGACTCGATAGTCAGGGGCACGACCAGCGCAAGGATAGTGAAGCTCCTGCGTGAAGCAGGCGCAAAGGAGATACACATGAGGGTATCCGCTCCCCCGTTCCTCAACCCCTGCTACTACGGCACGGATATCGACTCGAGGGAGAATCTCATCGCCTGCAAATACTCGGTGGACGAGATTGCAAAGAAGATAGGCGTTGATTCGCTCGGCTACCTGAGCATCGAGAGCGTCAAGCAGATAGCCAAGGGCATAAACGGCGGCGGCTACTGCTCCGCCTGCTTCGACGGGATGTATCCGACCGAGATACCGCAGGCACCGATGAAAAACCGCTTTGAAACCAAAATTTCCGAGAACAAGGAGTAAAGCATGAAGAATTCACAGTCAAAGTCCTACGCCGAGGCAGGCGTTGATATCACCGCGGGTTACAAGGCCGTTGAGCTTATGAAAAGCCACATTGCAAGAACTTTGACAAGCGGAGTTTGCTCCGATGTCGGCGGCTTCGGCGGGCTTTTTGAGCTTGACACAAACGGCATGGAGCGCCCGACCCTCGTGAGCGGCACGGACGGCGTCGGCACCAAGCTCAAGCTCGCATTCCTTATGGATAAGCATGACACGGTCGGCATCGACTGCGTCGCAATGTGCGTCAACGACATCATCTGCTGCGGCGCGAAGCCCCTTTTCTTCCTTGATTACATCGCCTGCGGCAAAAACGTGCCCGAGAGGATAGCTCAGATAGTTGCGGGCGTTGCCGAGGGCTGCGTTCAGAGCGGCGCCGCCCTGATAGGCGGCGAGACCGCCGAGATGCCGGGCTTCTACCCCGCCGACGAATACGACCTTGCGGGCTTCTCCGTAGGCATAGTCGATAAAACGAAGATACCCGATAACAAATCCATGTGCGAGGATGACGCGGTTATCGCCCTGCCGTCAAGCGGCGTGCATTCAAACGGCTTTTCGCTCGTTCGCAAGGTATTCGACGTCGAGAATTGCGACCTCACCTCCCCTCTCGACGAGCTTTGCGGCAAGTCGCTCGGCGAAGCGCTGCTGACCCCGACAAAAATATATGTGAAGCCCATGCTGGCGCTCTTTGAAGCGGTAAAAGTCAAGGGCGTTTCGCATATCACGGGCGGCGGCTTCTATGAGAATATCCCCCGCAGCATTCCCGACGGCCTCGGGGCTGAGATAAAGAAATCCGATGTCCGCACGCTGCCGATATTCGACCTTATCGCAAAGGCGGGCGACATCCCCGAACGCGATATGTATAATACATTCAATATGGGCGTCGGCATGAGCGCCGTAGTCGCCGCCGAGGACGCCGAAAAAGCGGTTGAAACGCTGAAGGCAAACGGCGTTGACGCTTATATCCTGGGCAAAATAATCAAATCGACCGACAAGGTGGTGCTCATATGAGCAGGATCGCCATCGCCGTGCTCGTATCGGGCGGCGGCACGAATTTGCAGGCGCTCATTGATTCTCAGCGCAGCGGAGCGCTTCACAGCGGCGAGATAACGCTCGTCATATCGAGCAGCCCGAGCGCCTACGCCCTCAAGCGCGCCGAGGATGCAGGCATAGCGACCTGCGTTTGTGAGAAGCGCGGGCGCAGCCAGGAGGAATTTGAAGCCGATATACTCAAAGCCCTGAAAGAGAACGGCATAGAGCTTATAATCCTCGCGGGCTTCATGTGCATCCTCAGCGAGAACTTTGTGAAGCTCTACCCCGAGCGGATAATCAATGTGCACCCCTCGCTGATACCGTCGTTTTGCGGCAAGGGCTTCTACGGGCTTCGGGTGCATGAGGCGGCGCTGAATTACGGCGTAAAGGTCACGGGAGCCACCGTGCATTTTGTCAACGAAATACCCGACGGCGGCAAGATAATAATGCAGAAGGCCGTTTATATTGAGGAAAACGACACACCCGAAACGCTCCAAAGGCGGGTCATGGAGAACGCCGAATGGGAGCTGCTGCCGAAATCGGCTGAAATAGTATGCAAAAGTATTAAGGAGAACAGATGATGAACATATATAAAACAGATTCCGCTGCCGATCTGCTCAAGGGCAACGCCTACGCAGGCAGAGGCATAATCATCGGCACCTCGGCAAACGGCAGATACGCCGTGACCGCCTATTTCATAATGGGCAGAAGCCAAAACAGCCGCAACCGCATCTTTATCAAGGACGGCGCGACCGTCAGAACCGAGCCTTTTGACTCCTCAAAGGTCGAGGATCCCTCGCTGATAATCTATAACGCCGTGCGCGAGAACGGCGGCGACCTCGTGGTCACGAACGGCGACCAGACCGACACGGTCTGTGACCTGATGGCAGAGGGCAAGAGCTTCTCCGAGGCACTCGCTACCCGCTGCTTCGAGCCCGATTCACCGAATTTCACCCCGAGGATAAGCGGCATTCTTCATTTAGACGGCGGCTTCGACTACGAGATGAGCATCCTCAAAAGCATTGACCCCGACGGCTCGGACTGCTGCCGCTACACCTACGCTTACCCCTCAAAGGCGGGGCTCGGCCACTTCATCCACACCTATATCTGCGACGGCGACCCGCTGCCCACCTTCTGCGGCGAGCCCGAACGCATAGCCATTCCCGACGATATCGACGGATTTGCCGCCGAGCTTTGGGACAGCCTCAATGAAGAGAACAAGATCTCGCTTTACGTCCGCTACACCGATATCGGCAGCGGCGAATACACCGACAAGCTGATAAATAAAAACCGCTGAGGAGGTCAAAAATGAAAGAATTCGAGCTGAAATACGGCTGCAACCCCAATCAAAAGCCCGCAAAAATATATATGGCAGACGGCTCCGAGCTGCCGATAAAAATACTTAACGGCAAGCCCGGCTATATCAATTTTCTTGACGCCTTCAACTCCTGGCAGCTTGTGAAGGAGCTGAAAGCCGCCCTCGAGCTGCCCGCAGTCACCTCGTTCAAACATGTCAGCCCCACGAGCGCCGCAGTGGGCATCCCGCTGAGCGATAAGCTCAAAAAAGCCTGCTTCGTCGACGATATCGAGGGTCTGGACGACTCCCCGCTCGCCTGCGCCTACGCAAGGGCAAGGGGCACCGACCGTATGTGCTCGTTCGGCGACTGGGTCGCTCTCTCGGACGTGTGCGACGTCAAGACCGCCGAGCTTATCAAGCGCGAGGTCTCCGACGGCATCATCGCCCCCGGCTACGAGCCCGAGGCTCTTGAGATACTCAAATCAAAGCGCAAGGGCAGCTATAATATAGTCGAGATCGACCCCGATTATATCCCCGAGGAGATCGAGCGCAAGCAGGTCTACGGCATCACCTTCGAGCAAGGCAGGAATAACTTCAAAATAGATGAGGCTCTGCTCTCAAATGTCGTCACCGAGAATAAGAATATCCCCGAGAGCGCAAAGCGTGACCTTATAATCTCGCTCATCACTCTTAAATATACACAGTCAAACTCCGTCTGCTACGCCTACGACGGTCAGGCTATCGGCGTCGGCGCGGGTCAGCAGTCCAGAGTTCACTGCACCCGCCTCGCAGGCTCAAAGGCGGATACATGGTTCCTGCGCCAGTGCGATAAGGTGCTCTCACTCCCGTTCAGGGACGATATCAAGCGCCCCGACCGCGATAACATCATAGACGGCTACATCAACCGCAACGAGGAGGATGTCTGCGCCGACGGCATCTGGCAGAAATACTTCACCGAGAGACCCGCTCCCCTCACCGACGAGGATATCCGCGAATATCTCTCAAGCATATCGGGCGTGTCGCTCGGCTCCGACGCATTCTTCCCGTTCAGCGACAATATCGAGCGCGCCCGCAAGAGCGGCGTCACCTACATTGCCGAGCCGGGCGGGTCGATCCGCGACGATCTCGTTATCGACTGCTGCAACAAATACGGCATGGCAATGGCATTCACCGGCATGAGACTTTTCCATCACTGATAGGGAGTTTTGCAAATGAAAGTAATGGTAATCGGCGGCGGAGGCCGCGAGCACGCCATAATCAAAAAGCTGCGTGAGAGCAGCGAAATAACCGAGCTTTACGCCCTGCCGGGCAACGGCGGCATTGCGAGCGACGCGGTCTGCGTCGATATCGGCGCAAAGGATATAGCCGCTCAGGTGAAATTCGCCGTTGAGAATAAAATAGACTACGCCGTTGTCGCCCCCGACGACCCCCTCTGCCTCGGCGCGGTCGACGAGCTGACCGCCGCGGGCATCCCCTGCTTCGGCCCCGACAAAAGGGCGGCGATAATCGAGGGCAGCAAGGTATTCTCAAAGAATCTGATGAAGAAATACGGCATTCCCACCGCCGCATACGAGGTATTTGACGATGAGTCGGCGGCGCTTGCCTATCTTGAGACTGCGCCCGTTCCGACGGTCATCAAGGCGGACGGACTTGCGCTCGGCAAGGGCGTTATAATAGCAGAGACCCGCGAAGATGCGAAAGCCGCCGTGCGCTCGATGATGAGCGACAGAGTTTTCGGTGAGAGCGGCGCAAGAGTCGTGATAGAAGAATTTTTGAGCGGCCCCGAGGTATCGGTGCTGTCATTTACCGACGGAGAAACGCTGATACCGATGGTATCCTCAATGGATCACAAGCGTGCGCTTGACGGCGACAAGGGGCTGAATACGGGCGGTATGGGCACGGTTGCCCCGAATCCGTATTACACAGCCGACATCGCCGAGAGATGCATGAAAGAGATATTTATCCCGACAATAAAGGCGATGAAAGCCGAGGGACGCACCTTCAAGGGCTGCCTTTATTTCGGGCTTATGCTGACCGAGAGCGGCCCCAAGGTCATTGAATACAACTGCCGCTTCGGCGACCCGGAGACCCAAGTGGTGCTGCCGCTGCTCGAGAGCGACCTTTTCACCGTGATGCGAGCCGTTACCGACGGCACTCTCAGCAAGACCGAGGTAAAATTCAAAAACGCCTCTGCCGCCTGCGTTATTATGGCATCGAGCGGCTACCCGCAGAAATACGAGAGCGGGTTTGAGCTTGAAATAGACCCCGCCGTTGAAAGCAGCGTATACATTGCGGGCGCAAAGAGCAGCGGCGATAAGCTCCTGACCGCAGGCGGGCGGGTGCTCGGCGTTACGGCGGTCGAGCCGACGCTTGAGGGCGCAATAGCCTCCGCTTATGAAAAAGTTAAGAAGGTCAGCTTCAAAAACGCATATTACCGCAAGGATATCGGAACGAGAGCGCTCAAAGCAAGGGAGGGCAAATAACATGGTCTATCGTATATTCACCGAGAAGAAAAAAGAGCTTGCCGCCGAGGCAAGAGCGCTGCTCTCGGATATCAACTCGCTTTTGCAGATAAAGAGCGTGACCGACGTGCGCATTATCAACCGCTACGACGCTCAGAATATCACCGAGGAGCTGTTTGATTACTCGGTCGGCACGGTCTTCTCCGAGCCGCAGCTTGATATCACTTATTCCGAGCTTGAGGATGACTCCGCGGCCTGCTTCGCCGTCGAATACCTGCCCGGTCAGTTTGACCAGCGAGCGGATTCCGCGGCGCAGTGCATCCAGCTCATCTCTCGGGGCGACCGCCCGCTCATCCGCACGGCAAAGGTCTATATGCTCTACGGCAGCGTTACCCCCGCCGAGCTTGAGGCGATAAAGAAATATGTCATCAACCCCGTTGAAGCCCGTGAAGCAAGCCTCGAGAAGCCCGATACATTGGAGATAAAGTATGATATCCCCTCCGGCGTTGCGACCCTTGACGGCTTCACCGCGCTTGACAGCGACGGTCTTGCGGATTTTGTGAGCCGCTACGGCCTCGCCATGGATACGGACGATATCAAATTCTGTCAGGATTATTTCAAATCGGAGCGCCGTGACCCTACTATGACCGAAATCAGGATGATAGACACCTATTGGTCGGATCACTGCCGCCACACCACGTTCCTCACCCATATCGACAGCGCGGTATTCGAGGATGAGCTGCTCCAAAGCGCCTATGACGAATACATGGCAGTCAGGCGCGAGCTCGGGCGCACAAAGCCCGTATGCCTTATGGATATCGCCACCGTGGCGGTGAAATATCTCAAGGCTCACGGCAAGCTCGACAAGCTCGACGAATCCGAGGAAATAAACGCCTGCACTGTTAAGATAAAGGTCAATGTTGACGGCAGTGACGAGGATTGGCTGCTGCTCTTTAAGAACGAAACCCACAACCACCCGACCGAGATCGAGCCCTTCGGCGGCGCGGCCACCTGCATCGGCGGAGCTATCCGCGACCCCCTCTCGGGGCGCTCTTATGTCTACGGCGCAATGCGTATCACAGGCGCAGCGAACCCGCTCAAAAAGGTCTCCGAGACGCTGCCGGGCAAGCTGCCGCAGCGCAAGATAGTGACCACGGCGGCCGACGGCTATTCGTCCTACGGCAATCAGATAGGTCTCGCAACGGGCATCGTTGACGAAATATATCACGACGGCTACGCCGCAAAGCGCATGGAGATCGGCGCAGTCATAGCCGCCGCCCCCGCCGAGAATGTCCGCCGTGAGAGACCCGCCCCGGGCGATATCGTTATCCTCCTCGGCGGCAGCACGGGCAGAGACGGCTGCGGCGGAGCGACAGGCTCATCAAAATCACACACTCTCAAATCACTTGAGACCTGCGGCGCAGAGGTGCAGAAGGGCAATGCCCCCGAGGAGCGCAAGCTCCAGAGGCTCTTTAGAAACGGCGAGGCCTGCCGTATGATAAAGCGCTGCAACGACTTCGGCGCGGGCGGCGTTTCAGTCGCCATAGGCGAGCTTGCGGACGGGCTTGAGATAGACCTCAACGCAGTGCCCAAAAAATATGAAGGTCTTGACGGCACGGAGCTTGCAATAAGCGAATCTCAGGAGAGAATGGCGGTCGTTGTCGCCCCCGAGGATGTCGACAGATTCCTGACCCTTGCCGACAGCGAGAATTTACAGGCCGTGCCCGTAGCCGTCGTCAAAGCCGAACCGAGGCTCGTTATGAATTGGAACGGCAAGGCCATAGTTGATATCAGCCGTGAATTCTTAAACTCCAACGGTGCGGAGAAGCATATAACCGCCGCGTCCGAGAAGCCTCAGCCCTATGGCAGGCAGGTAAACGGCGGATTTGCGGAGAATTATACTGCCCTCGCCGACGACCTCAATATCTGCTCAAAGCGCGGACTCGCGGAGCAGTTTGACTCCACCATAGGCGCGGGCACGGTGCTCATGCCCTTCGGCGGCAGGAATCAGCTCACGCCCATTCAGGCAATGGTGCAAAAGATCTCTGTCGAGAAGCGCCACACCGACGACTGCTCGCTGATGGCGTGGGGCTACAACCCCTTTATCTCGGAGAAAAGCCCCTATCACGGCGCTTATCTCGCGGTTATCGAGTCGGTCTCAAAGCTCATTGCAACGGGCGCCGAATTCAGCGACGTTTACCTCACCTTCCAGGAGTATTTTGAGCGTCTCGGCAAGGATGAGAAACGCTGGGGCAAGCCCCTCGCCGCGCTTTTGGGCGCATTCAAGGCGCAGACCGACCTCGGCATAGCCGCGATAGGCGGTAAGGACTCGATGAGCGGCACATTTGAAAAGCTCGACGTGCCCCCCACCCTCGTTTCATTCGCCGTCACGACCGATAAGGTCAAAAACGTCACCGCTAATGAATTCAAAAAGGCGGGCGACAAGGTAGTGCTCATCGCCCCCGAATACAATAAAAACGACCTGCCCGACACCGCGTCGCTGCTCGCCGTATACGGCAAGGTCACCTCGCTGCTCAGGAGCGGCAAGGCGCTTGCCTGCTACACCCCGACCTACGGCGGCATTGCTGAGGCAGTAATGAAGATGTGCTTCGGCAATTCGCTCGGCTTCAAATTCAGCGACGGCATATCGCTTGACACGATATTCGGCTACCGCTACGGCAGCTTCCTGCTCGAGGTCACGGAGGGTATCGAGGGCGCTGTCGAGATAGGCAAGATAACAAACGACGGCAAAATTTCTTACCGCGGCGAGGAAATAAGCCTCAGCAGGCTGCTCGGCGCTTATGAAGATAAGCTCGAGAGCGTTTTTCGCTGCAACATCAGCTCCACACAGCCCGACCCCGAGAATTTCTCATACATCGCTCAAGACCGTGCAGCCCCCGCTGTCAGGAGCGCAAAGCCGAGAGTGCTTATCCCCGTATTCCCAGGCACAAACTGCGAATACGACAGCGCCAAGGCAATGCGTGACGCCGGCGCGGAGCCTGAGATATTCGTTATCAACAACCGCAGCGCCGACAAGGTCGCCGAGAGCGTTGAACGCTTCGCCGAGAGCATGAAAAAGGCTCAGATAGTCTTTATCCCCGGCGGCTTCTCGGGCGGCGACGAGCCTGACGGCAGCGGCAAATTCATCACCGCATTCTTCCGCAACGCGGCCGTAAAAGCCGAGGTAGCCGACCTGCTCGATAACAGAGGCGGTCTGATGTGCGGCATATGCAACGGCTTCCAGGCGCTTATCAAGCTCGGCCTTGTGCCCTACGGCAGGATAATCGACACTGACGAAAGCTGCCCGACTCTGACCTACAACACGATAGCCCGCCACCAGTCAAAGATAGTGCGTACCCGCATTGCCTCCAACAAATCCCCGTGGCTCGCCGAGACCGAAGTGGGCAATATCTACAGCGTACCCATATCTCACGGCGAGGGGCGCTTTATCGCAAGCGACGAGCTGATACGGCAGCTTGCGGCGAACGGTCAGATAGCCACTCAGTATGTTGACCTTGACGGCAACGCCTCGTCGGATATCCGCTTCAACCCGAACGGCTCCTTCTGCGCCATTGAGGGCATCACTTCGCCCGACGGCAGAGTATTCGGCAAGATGGGTCACTCCGAAAGATACGCCTGCGGGCTTTATAAAAACGTCCCCGGCGACTATAATATAAAGATGTTTGAATCCGCCGTTAAATATTTTAAGTGAGAGGTGCTTCAATGGAATACTTAACCGATATCGAGATAGCTCAGCGCTGCGAAATGCAGCCGATAACCGAGATAGCCGCAAGAGCGGGCATCGACGACAAATACGTCGAGCAATACGGCAAATACAAGGCAAAGATAGATCTCTCTCTGATGAAAGAGAACAAGAACCCTGACGGCAAGCTGATACTCGTCACCGCCATAACCCCCACCCCCGCTGGCGAGGGCAAGACCACCACGACCATCGGCCTCGCCGATGGTATGCGCCGTATAGGCAAAAATGTGATGGTCGCCCTGCGTGAGCCTTCGCTCGGCCCGGTATTCGGCATCAAGGGCGGCGCTGCGGGCGGCGGCTACGCCCAGGTAGTGCCCATGGAGGATATCAACCTCCACTTCACAGGCGACTTCCACGCCATAGGCGCCGCAAACAACCTGCTCGCCGCAATGCTCGACAATCACATCAAGCAGGGCAACGAGCTGAATATCGACGTGCGCCGCATCACGTGGAAGCGCTGCGTTGACATGAACGACCGCCAGCTCCGCTTCATCACGGACGGTCTCGGCGGCGTTGCGAACGGCGTGCCCCGTGAGGACGGCTTTGACATCACCGTCGCAAGTGAGATAATGGCGGTGCTCTGCCTCTCTGAATCCATAACCGACCTCAAGGAGCGGCTCGCCCGCATAATCGTCGGCTACACCTTTGACGACAAACCCGTTACCTGCGCCGATCTCAAGGCTCAGGGCGCAATGGCGGCTCTGCTCAAGGACGCCCTCAAGCCGAACTTGGTGCAGACCCTCGAGGGCACACCTGCCCTTGTCCACGGCGGCCCGTTTGCGAATATCGCTCACGGCTGCAACTCCGTCACGGCGACCAAGCTTGCAATGAAGCTCGGCGACTACGCTGTCACCGAGGCGGGCTTCGGCGCTGACCTCGGCGCCGAGAAATTCCTCGATATCAAGTGCAGAGCGGCGGGGCTCACCCCGTCGGCGGTGGTGCTCGTGGCAACGGTCAGGGCGCTCAAGATGCACGGCGGCCTCGCCAAGACAGAGCTCGGCAAAGAGGATCTGACGGCTCTGGGCAACGGCTTGCCGAACCTGCTGCGCCATGTCTCCAACATCAAAAATGTCTACGGTCTGCCCTGCGTCGTGGCGGTCAACCGTTTCCCAACCGATACCGACGCCGAGATCGAATTCATCACCGATAAATGCCGTGAACTCGGCGTGAATACAGTGCTCTCCACCGTGTGGGCGGAGGGCGGCAAAGGCGGCGAAGCGCTCGCCCGCGAAGTAGTCAGGCTTTGCGAGGAGGAGAAGGGCGACTTCCGCTTCAGCTACCCGCTCGACTGCACAATTGAAGAGAAGATCGACGCGGTTGTCAGGAAGGTCTACGGCGGCAGCGGCATCAATATCCTGCCCGCCGCA
>ULVD01050256.1_pt1 | contig 36806 bp, 32 predicted proteins | sample 1959101 | NCBI WGS metagenome assembly ULVD01 (sample SAMEA4835777, study PRJEB28245) | human gut metagenome | biome: gut microbiome; material: fecal sample | place: Denmark | collected 2008
CCGCGGGGAAATCTAAATAACCGTCTGCACCCGGAGAAAGCTATGTCAAAGGATTTTCGGACAGGGGTTCGATTCCCCTCGCCTCCACCAAAAAACAAAGGACAGCCTCGGCTGTCCTTTGTTTTTTGACGAACATATTATGAATCGAACCCCCTCAAGCCCGGCAATGCCGGGTCTTGATCATGCTTTGCGCCAAGTCAAATTTACGCTTACCGCTGTCAGGCGCGCAAAGCCGGGTTCTGCTTCCCCTCGCCTCCACCAAAAAAGAAGTGACAGCCTTGGCTGTCATTTCTTTTTTGATGACGAGCATATCATGAATCGAACTCCCTCAAGCCCGGCAGACCGGGGCTTGATAATGCTTTGCGCTAAGTCTGGTTTACAATAACTTTGCGTATTAAAGCATATAAAGGAACGAATGTGAGACATTACTACGTAATGTATATAGCAAATAAAACAGGGGCTGCTGCGCACCTGAACATTCAGCAGCCCCTCGATCCATCCCGGCGACAAAGGGTAGTGGGAAAGAAGGTAGTCACCGGGACAGAGGGTTGGGTAAAATTAAATTATATCTGATACATGAAAACCAGCATCAAATTGGGATTTTTATAACAGCAATGAGTCAAAATCGTATCAAGGGCAAGTTGCAGCGGTACTCAATAAATCATTTTCCGAACCGCCACTGTAGTTGGCAGTAAAATTAAAAATGATCAAATAGACCAAACCGCTGGCGCTTTCAAATTCGTAATCAATAGTCAGCTCAGAACCTGTCGTTGTATCGGAGACGGAATCCCAATAATAGTATCTTTCGCCTGACCGTTGAAAGATAGTGATTGAACCCTCAAGAGAAGTTGTTGACTGCCCTTGAACTGATGCGGAAATGATGCATGTTGTTCCATCAAAATCAACTGTCAAGTCAGGATTCAAAATATGAGTCCACTGAATTGAAGCATCCGGAGGCTTGACCGCAGCATTTGCCGGAACGGCAATAAAAGAGAGCAACATAATCAATGTCAGAAAAAACGTGATCTTTCTTTTCATGATATTCTTTCTCCTTCATATTTTTTTGCCTTCACTTTATATAACAAAAAAATCCGGGAAATCTATCACAATTACGCGGATTTTTTTGAATAACAAACGATTTGTTGTTTTGCACAAAAATCAAATGGCAGAATTGTGCATAATGCGCGCGTTATTTGACGCTGATTGCCATTTGAAACAAGGTATCCACATCCAACACAGACGAGGAAAGCTTGTATATATAATCACCGTCAACCCATATCAGAATTGTAAGATTAAAAAACTCTGATTCTGAAAGCACGGCTTCATGTCCGTTTACGGTGGTCATTGTTATAACGGAATGCTCATTGTCAATACTCATTACGGTATGCATGTAAGTACCTTGAGTGTACTCGGCTATTTTTGCATTATCCTTGTAATAGCTGACATCCACGCGTGATCCTGATTGTTTATCAATGACTTCGTCGACTCCATCAGGAATCCATGTTGGCATATACGATTCTTTTGCGTTATTGGCGTCCTCCTCGGCTTTTGAACGCGTCTTGTCTGACGGAACATACCGTACTATCGCACTTTTGTCATGCCAGTCCAGAACTATACTTCCTTCAGTACCTCTCGTCGAATCCGTACTCATGACTACAAGATATCCCGCTGACATTGCAGCGAGGACAAATGCCGCCGCCTTGAAAAGATATTTCTTTGCAACGTTGAGAAAACTCCTTTGGGATTCTCTAATTATTATACGCTTGCGTTTTTTATAGTAATGCTCATCAAAAACAACATCGGAAACATCTTCAGACTTCATGCCGTCTGCAAGCTGCTTTGCCGCCTGTGCTGACGCCATTGTAAGCAGAATGTCCAGATCGTCACCCTTGGTATATTTCATAGAGCTTTTTACCTCCTATTTTCAGGATCATTTTTCTTGCTCTGCTCAATCTGAGATTAACGTTGTTTTCAGATGTATTGATTATTTCTCCGATTTCTTTTGAGGAGAGCTGGAAAAAATATTTAAGAACGATCGCGTCACGGTATATCGGATCGAGCTTCATTACTATTTGCTGAATAGTCTGTGCGTTTTCTGCATTTATAACAAGCTGCACAACATCCGAATCTTTATCTTCAATATCATATTCCCCGTATTCCCCGGCATCCGTGTCATCTTCCGGTATTGTCAAGGAGGAAGCAAACCGCTTTTGCTTTGCATTATACATATTTATGGCAATATTCCTACAGGTGATCATCAGCAGGTTAGCACGATGAACATCATCGGATTCACGGTATTTTGACAGATATTTTATTACCGAAACTATTGTATTATGTACACAGTCCTGCGCGTCGTAATGATCGTGCAGAATCCCTTTTGCCAACTTATAAAGCTGCTTTTCATAATCCAGATAAAGCTGTTCGACCAGTGAGCGATCCTGCTCGTCTTCTATCTCCATTATAGTGTAGAGCACTTCAATCGCCGCCTTTCGTTGTAATTATACCATGTTTTTTCCGTTATGTAAAGGCTATTTGTAGTTTTTTGTATTTTTTTATATAACATTTTTTCATAAACCATCATGCACATACAAAAAATATATTATATTGACTTTCTGAAAATATTTTTTCAAGTCAGGAATCAGAGGTGCTTTCTGGAGCATATTATTACATGAGTATTATCTTCCAATGCACCGAGGTTATAATATATGTCCGATAAAAAAGAATTCCCCCAAAAACAAAGGCGGCGCAAAGCATATTCTTTTGAAATTATACTTGACGGTGTTCCGCAAGACTCATCGCTTCCCTTTTATGCGCTTGATGAAATAAGCCGGCATCTTTGTGATACGATAAGCCTGTATTACATACAGCATATAGATGAATACCGTAGACTGTTGAATTCGGGAAATGCTCGTCCTGTCGAATAGACATCCAAAAGCAACCCCGTAATTTATAAAAACCACCTTGCTTTTGTTTCTTACAAAGCATGGTGGTTTTTATAATCAATTTTTACGCCTTGCGCCTTACGCCTTTCCGGAACAGCCGAAGATCTTCATTTTGCGCTCTGCCTCGGCACTGATCGCAGCCACCTTGCGGTTGCGTATATCAAGATACCCTTCTCCTTGCGCAAGTCCTTCGCGCATTCCGCGTTCTCCGGCAATGCAAAGGTCTGTGAATATGTTTATTTTGGAGATACCGTTGTGCACGGTGTTTCTGAAATCGTCGTCCGAAAGACCGCTGCCACCGTGAAGCACAAGCGGAACGTTTACACGCTTGTATATTGCCGACAAACGGGTAAGATCGAGGCACGGACGTGTTTTATATGCACCGTGAGCAGTACCTATTGCCACTGCAAGTGCATCCACGCCTGTAAGGCTTACAAACTCCCCGGCTTCTTCCGGAGTGGTGTACATGTCGGAGGTCTGACCGTCTCCGTTTGCGGCTTCTCCAACATGACCTATTTCTCCTTCAACAGTTGCTCCAAACTCATGCGCCATACGTACAGCCTCAAGCGTCAGGGAAATATTATCTTCACGCGTCGGTCGTGCACTGCCGTCAAACATTATTGAAGAAAAGCCAAGCTCAAGTGCCTCACGGCAGCGTTCAAGCGTCAGGCCGTGATCGTAATGCAGTGCAACCGGTACGGAGGCTCGTTTTGCCGCCGCAAGCAATGAGGGAGCGATCAATTTCAGCTCACCGTATGGGAGAAGCACTTCGGCTGTGCCGATGATGACCGGTGATCTTGTGCGTTCCGCCGCGCCGATAACAGCCTCAAGCATATCTGTGTCTGTTGTATTGAAAAGCCCGACGGCATACCCGCCGCGGCGGGCGGGAATCAGAATATCATTCAGATTAACAAGCATTTTTTACTCCTAAAATATCAGACAATTTCCACGGGAAGCCCCATGACCTCGGCAAAGAACTGCAACTCACCAAGGGATGCGCCCTTTACAAGAGCACTGTGGTGTATAGCACCGCGTTTACCGAGCGCCTCAAGAAATGCCGCCGTGTCGAGCTTATCATGACGCATCCAACCGCGCACCTTTGCTTTGAAGTTATCTTGTTCTGCCGGAATATCGAGAAGTGTCACCGGAGACAGGATCAGTTTGAACTTTTCATCTGCTCCGCGGCTGAGGTTGACATATACCGCGCTGCCTCCGCGATAGCAGTCATAAACAACCACTGGGTCTTTTGCCTCGCCGTAAATGAAATCCATCACCTTGACCGTTCCGCGTCCTTCGGTCATACGGGGATTATATTCTCCCATGTGTGACAGAAGTATCGAGTTATTCTTCCAATCCGGACAGAATATTTCGACGAATGAGGTATCGGGGTAGCTTTTCATCAACGCTCCGACAAGCGACGTAGTAAGCGCGTCGCCCTCGCCCGCATATCCTGTGCCGCGTGACATCTGATAGCACGCTTCGGTAAACGGCATCAGCTCAAGTCCGCATCCGGGACGTATTTCGCGGAAATTAACGGTGAATGCGTCAATTCTGTTATCTGATAACCAATGCCTCAGAGCAAGAGAGTTGCGCGCGGTATCTGCGTATGCGCTTTGCGGAACTGCTTCAAGCTCTGTTCCCAAGGAAGAAAGACGGGCGATCTCCGCTTCGGTTTCTTCGTCAGTCAGGCTGTTTCTGATACTGTCCAGCTCATCACCGTCGGGATATATCATCTCAACGCCGAAAATATCACGCATTTCCTGGTCGCTTATAAGGAAGTCGCCCATGCCGTCAAAGCAGCCTCCGACCGATGCTGTGCGGCTGCCGAGCATGGAATGTGCAGCTGCTGCGGCTCTGATATAGCCTGCCGCACGGTCAAGTACATCGGAATGCTCTATATGCCCTGCCGCTACAGCAAACGGTATATGCGAGCGCAGAAGCAGATTTGAAAGATCCATGACTCCGTGAATGCCGTGACAATAGCTTATCTCACCCGGGTTCTGGGTGCTGGAGAAGTCAAATGTCTCTGTGGTGTCAAGCATTACCACCGGAAGTCCGGCATCGCGGAGCGCGCCTATGCTTTCAAGGGACGGCGAATATGCCGCATGCCACGTAACTATAACTCCGGCACCCTCTGACTTGAAGTGACTGACTACGCTGCGAAATTCATCATCTGTACGGCAAAAGGATGAACGCAGTACATCAAATCCCCGTTTTTCAAGCTCACATGCCAGTCTTTCGTAAAACGGTTCAAGACGCGGACGTGCCGCGGCTCCGCTGCCGCAGTCGTCGTAGAGCTTGATATAAAGAGGTAAAAATCCAATTTTTATTTTTTTCATAATTCTGATTCCTCCCGCATCATTCGATCCCAAAAAGATCGGAAGCGTTTTTATACATTATACGCTCAATATCGTCCCGCGAAAAGCCCATTTTTTCGGAAGCACGTCGAAAAGCCAACAGCTCTTCATACATGAAGGTCGTAATATCCGGTTTATCCGTTTCCCGCATATGCGGGTCGGAATCCGCTCCCGGATACAACCCGCGGGGAACCATATTGACATAGTGTCCGCCGTCATCTATTCGGTACATCCTCATACCGGTAAACGGCATATCAGAACCGAACATAATGCGCTCGGTTCCGATATTTGAGAAAAGTGCAAGCATGGCATCTTCGGAGCAATTTGCCGAAAAATCAAAATACAGATGGCGTGAATGCTTCAGTATTTCAAAGGCATCTCCGATATCTCCCGGAACATATGCGCGCCCGATATGGGCGATTATTACCCGCGCGTTGGGATATTTCTCGTCTATCTCCATCATCTGATGCAGGTTAATCGGGTCACGCAGTCTCAAACTTCGCGGTATGTGCAGCATTATGATCCCACCGATTTTATTCATCAGCTCAAGCTGACGCGGCGTAAGAAAATCAAATATCCGTACATCGGGCGCGGGTATCCAGGACGGAGAATTGTTCTGATACGGTTTTATTCCTATAAAACCTTGCTCCAAAGCTCCCAGGATCTCCTCTTCGTCGCTGTCCCAGTTTGTGCAGTAATATGCCTTAAGCCCATGCGCGTTTGCTTCCTCAAGCGCATATCGGTTTCCGGCAGAAAGCTCACAGCTTGGAGATGCCATAACTACCGGGGTGACCTTTTTCCCGGGAAACAGGTGGCTGTACGACTCCGAAAGCTCATCATATGTCTGATACGGAGCTACAATAGACGTCCAACCGACGCACCCCTTTTCTCCTTTTTTGCGTGTTCCCTTCTTCCATATATGAGTATGGCAGTCAACGAACCTGTCGGGCAGAAAATCTTCAAGCTGTTCACGGTACACCCGGCTGTCATATTCCGTTATATCAACGATCGGCATAATAATAACTCCTTCAGAGATTCAGAATTTTATTTTTCCATACCGGATATTGTTTGCATAGATACCCGGTATATTCCGCGTCGTCCGCTACATTTTCGAGACGAACATTGGCAGATGAAATATCAATGCCCGAGGCCTTGGCGGCAATAAGAGCCGCTCCGAAAGCCGGTGTGTCACGCTCGCGGGTCAGCTTAAATTTCACCCCAAGGGATTTTGCCGCCGATGCAACGACCTTGCTCCAGAGCTCTGACTTTGTCGCGCCTCCTGACATTATAAGCTCAGGCTCATCCCCGGCGAAAAATCCCGAGGCAGCCGTCAGTGCCTCAAATGCCGCGCCCTCAAGCAGTGACAGGTAGCATTCGGGAAAACTGTACCCCTCACTAAGGTCAAGCGAAAATCCGGTCCCGGTACGGTGCGGCAAAAATCCGCGCCCCTCCTCACAAGGCGTCAGGCATAAATATCGATCAGCATTGAGTTTCCCGCCAAGGCGGGATCTTAAGGCATCTGAGGCAGCAATATCAGCTTCCCTGAGCGTATACCGGTGAGCGGACGCAAAACGTTCGACCGATGCCCCCATACCGGACAGTGTTGCCATAATTCCGTATTTTTTGCTTTCGTCGGAAGAAAGCAATTCAGGAAACCTTCCCGGCGCGGAATACAAAGGTGAGAAGCACGGTTCTTCTGTAACTCCGAAAAGTACCCACGCGGTACCGGTAGCAATAAGCAGCTGACCCGGATGTCTCACACCGCTGCCAATAGCCGCGCAGTACTGGTCATGCGCGCCGACATATACCGGTATACCGGAAGAAAGCCCTAACTCTCCGGCGGCTTCTGGGGTCAGAGTTCCCGCAGCTTCCCCGCACGGAAGTATGCGCGGAAGACGCTGCTCACTTATTCCGATATATTCAAGAATATCTGTATTATACTTTTCCGCACGGAAATCAAAAAGACGTGTAATGGCAGCTGACGTTGCATCGTATACCGGATCTCCGCACAGCCAGCCGGTGATCCAGTCGGCGGTCGTCATAAAACGGTCGGCGCGTCGGAACAGATCAGCGTCATGCTTTTTAAGCCACACAAGCTTTGACGCGCAGTCAAGCGGTGAGCTTCTCCAGCCCGAGGATAAATATATGTCTTCCCCGAAATGCTCATGCATTTGTGCCGATTCATCAGCGGCACGGCAGTCCATCCAGCTTATTGCGTCGCACATCGCCTCACCTTGTGAATCAGCAGCCAGCAGTGCTCCGCCCTGAGCCGAAACGGATATTCCGCAGATATTAACCGGTACCGCAGATCCTTTTCCGGCATCGTCAAGCGCTTTGCGCACCGCACCGATCGCAGCGTCGCGCCAGCATGACGGAGATTGGGTTACATATTCCCCACTGCGTTTTGTCGGATATCCGACACAGCCGCGCGAAACCGGAAGAAGTGTAACACCGCTGATTATCATAGCCTTGACAGCGGTAGTGCCAATATCTATTCCGAGATAATAAGGTGTATTACTGTTCATTTTTAACCGTCAGATATCAGTGCAGGAGAGCGCCGCGTCTGCCTCGCTCAGTATTTTGCCTATGACAGCCTCGGTTGCTATTACCGGAGGCTTGAAAAGCACTGCCGGCACGCAGTTTTTCTTATAAAGCTGAGCGCTGGCATCTATGCATCTGCGGTGAAGCTCTTCCGTAAAGCGCGCAGCCTCTTCGACGGTTCTGAAATAAAGCGCTTCCTCATGTCCGAGTCCTTCGGAAGACGTCAGCTTCTCGCTGTGCGTCGCTGCAAGACGCTTCATACCGGATTCAAAAAGGTCGCCTATTCGACTGATCTCGTCGCCGTTGGCTGCGGCAAATGTCATTGTAACAATATATGCAAGCGAGGCAAGCTCCTCCTGACCGTTGGTTACAAGCGCGCCGAACTGGTCAAGATTGTCGTACTCCGCCGTGGTAATTATCCTGCTTGCCGGGAATTCACCGCCGGGAAAGCCCTTGCCGATGACAACAAAATCCGGAGAAAGCCCGTATTCGCGGAACAAAAACAACCCCTTATACCACATACCGGTCTGTATTTCGTCAACGAGCACAGGCGTGTCGCTTTCGCGGCAAACCTCATACGCACGTGAAAGATACTCGCGAGAAAGTCTGAGAGCGCCATAGTTCATCATGACTATCTCATGCAAAAATCCGGCGGTTTTGTACTTTCCGGTATTGTAAATACGAACCTTGTTTTCAAAATCGGATATGTCGTTCGGAATTACCGGAACGACCCGGTAAAGTCCTGCATCCTCAATCCCCCGTGCAAATTCGCTCCAGAGTCCGCGGAAGGTCTGCGTCAGTACCGTTGTACCGTGATAGTTACCGGTCCTTCCCCCCTCTGAGTCCGCCATGACAAGAAAAACCGGAATTTTTCCCTCATACTTAGGAGTTTCCGGCACAGGAGAACAACGGTAAAAGCGGCGAAGCATCATCTTCACACCCGCTTCAACCCCCAGCGAACCGGTTTCAAGGTTTATAACACGGTTCAGCACATGCGGCTCGGTTGAAGAGGAAACAAGCGCAAACCGTTTCTCGGCGTCCACATCCAGAGGATCTATTCCGTTTGCATACTGAACGATCTGCTTCTCGCACAGGCGAGTGATGTATCCTCTCGTATTGTTGTGGGTGGCATTCGGGATTCCAAGGAGTCTTGCATTGTCAATAAGACGGTAACCCGCAAAGGAATGCCCCATGGATGCGTGGTAATGCTCGCTTTTTCCGATAAGATAAAGCCTTCCGTCCTCGCCGAGACGGTAGCACCCGTACGCTCCAAGCGGAGCGGCACTGCGATTTTCAGCGTGTCTGAAGGAGTCGGTGGCAGCTCCGTCGTTGCTGTCCGACATACGCGCCGTTACCCGCTCACCTACAAGCCGAGCCAGCTCATCGTTTCGTTTCTGAGCAGATTCCGGATAAAAATCAATTTTTTCATATGCAAGTCTCTCAGCTTCCTCCCGGGACAGTGTCCCGAAAAAATCGCAGCTGTCAACGAGTCCGCGTATGTATTCACTGCCGGTAATATCCGCCAGCGAAAGAGAAATATTTCTGAACATATCAAAGCTCCTGTCTATTTAATAATCAGATCTCTGCAAGAGAGACGCTGCGCCGTTCGCGATGCGACAACAGTGCGGCGGTCTGCAGGCGGTGAGAAAGCTCCGTTTCCTCGGGACGCAGGCAACCGAACGTTATCTCATCCTTTCTTCCGGCAACCTCGGCAATGAACGCAGCCCACATCTGAAGTATTGCATCTGTAAATCCGAACTCAAAAATTCCGCCGGTAACTGTTTGAATCATGGGTTTATATCCGATGTTTAACCTGCACCAGGCCTGTTCACGCCCCACAGACTGGGTATACCAATATGCTCCCGGATCATCTGTGGAAAATTTCGCGGAATAGTCAAGTCCGTCAACCTCAATGCTCCAGCGGTTTGTAGCGCCCGGACACAGACGCTTGGTCTCAAGATGCATTGGAAAATATCCGCCGCTTCCGTCATGAATATCACAGATAAGGTGGGCGTTGTCCCATGTCAGACAGTCAGCATACCCTCCGCTTCCGTCCGGACGCTTTGTAACGATATTTGACAGCGATGCATATACCCGCTCCGGTATCCAGCCCATGCGGAAAGGCAGATGCTCGGTGTGAAGCCCGAGGTCTCCCATACAACCGTATTCTCCGTTTGTTTCAACACGGCGTTTCCAGTTTATCGGCTTGTTTATGTCCATATCGCTTGAATGACAAAACGATGAACGAACCTCAATGACTTTTCCAAACCTCCCCGACCGAAGGTCGCGCACAAGCTCCTGCGCGGCAGGATAATAGGGGAACTCGCTTGAACAGCGTATGACTGACTCCGGGTGAGCCGCCGCCGCTGCAAGTATTTCGCGGTTTGCCGCAAGGTCAATACCAAAGGGCTTTTCACCCATAAGGTGCTTACCGGAATTAATTATATCAACGTAGAATTTCTGATGCAGATTATGCGGGACTGCGCAGTAGACTGCCTCCACCTCCGGATCTGCAAGAATTTCTCTGATATCGGAGGTTGCAAGCCTGACCGACGGAACATTGTCGCAAAACCATTTGCGCGCCTGCTCGTTCAGGTCACATACAGCGATGATCTCGGGACGCGGAAAGTCGCAAAGCAGATGGCACCATCTTGCCGCCGCCGACGCGAACTCTCTTCCCATCAGACCGCACCCTACAACGCCGAATTTTATTGTCTTATCCTGTTTCATTTCTTTACAACATTGCTTTCACCGAAGGAGGCGGACTCTGCCTCGATTTCGGAATCTGTCTTTCCCTGCGCGACCGGAGCACTGCTGTCAGTGTCAAGATACTCATCCGGTACGGGCACTGAGGTATACGGTATCTGATTTTTTCTTTCTGCCGTTGGGAAAGGTGACAGATCGTCATTTTCCCATAGTGACCGTTGCGCTTCATCGGATAAATCGGGAATCTCATACTCCTTCGAGCCGTTAAGAACCGAACGCCAGCCAAGTATTCCCACCGCTGCCATTGCAGCGGCACGATACACATTGAGAAAACCCGGTTTGCCTTCTCTTATCGAATCAAAGAACTGCTTTACGACCCAGTAGTCTCCGCCGCCGTGACCGCAGGCATTTGCTTTTTCGGCATCGGACTGCCACATTGATTCATATGTGACGTCTACCTCCGCTCCCTCGGGAACCGACCACTTGTTATAGGCAAGCCGAACCATTTTGGACTGTCCTCTTACCGTTTCACAAGCACCCTCCTCACAGGAAAGCCGGTACCAATTACCGTGCGGCGCCATATGCGATGAGCCGTTGACGCGGAAGATCGCCCCTCCGTCGGTTTCAACCAGCATAACTCCCACTGCGTCGGCGCGCAGTCTGCCGTATTTTTTTATCAGCTCCGGTGATGCCAATGCGGTCTTACCAATCACCTTGCGCGGCATCTCGCCCGTCATATACATCAAAGGCGCCAACGCATGTGAGCAATAATAGGTTGCGGGCAGAAAGCGCCTCCAGTGATATTCACCGTTTTCGGCGACTCCGGTGTATCTGCGTGTCTCTGTGGGACTCATCGGGTGTACATATTCGCCCTCTGCAAACAGTACACGTCCGAGTGTGCCGCTCTCGTACAGTCTCTTCATCTCAAGCGTTCCGCGTGCAAAGGGATAATTTTCCGCAAGCTGATAGATTGCACTGCTTTTTTCGGCGGCTCGGCAAAGTGCCACACACTCTGCCATGGTCGAACCCGCCATTGTTTCGCTGAACACATGAATTCCGGCTTCAAGCGCCCGTATCGCAGCGGGTGCATGCTCGTTGAAGTAATTGCACAACAATACCGCATCAAACAGTCCCGAGGTAATGAATTCCTCGTAATTGTCAAACAAGCTCGGTTCTTCGCCCTCAGGTGCGGCACATGCGGCAAGTGCATCGTTCCTGCGTTTTTCGGACTTTTCGCAGATCGCTGTAACTCTTACTCCGTCAATAAATTTCAGACACTTTATGTAAGCACATCCGCGCCAACCACCGAAGACCCCGACTCTTATAATTTCATTTTTTTCGTTCATACCAATTAGAACCTGTCATTTTCGAAACGCTTGCAGCTTTATCCGAGCTCGCTTATTTTCTTATAGAAATTTTGAATAGACGTATCAATCGCTTTTTTATTTTGCTGCCAAGACGAAGTAATGTTTCCTGATATGTATCCGTTCCAAATCGCCTCAGTTATCACCGATGTAAACAGCTCGCTGCGGTCGTAATAGATTGACCCCTTGACTATGTCAAGCATTTGGTGAGCATCAGGATCATTTGCCCGCCTGTATTTGATAACAACCTCATAGTAGGCTGGCATAACCGTGCGGGACGACTGATATGCCCAGTATTCCATTACAATTCCGAGACGTTCGGTATCAAGGGTTTTTGTGTTCGGTATCGCCCATATCAGAGCATATTTATCCATTTTGTGATAAAAGTTTTCCTGTTCTTCGTCATATTTGGGGTTGGGTGCTATACCGTAACCTTTGGACATATCCTTGAACTGATCTGATATGCTCATTCCGTTCTGAACAAACAGGAAATGATCTGTAGCAAACAGAGACCGTCCATAATTATATTTGTTTGCAAAGCCTGACATATCAGCACCGCTTGCACATTTTTCATATGTAAGTGTACAGGTCTGAGCTTCAAAAACATCATATATTTTGTCGATCACCGAGAGGGTTTTATCATTGTATGCATTGCACACTATCGAACCGTCCTCAGCCTTTTCGGTGTACTTTACCCCACAGCCGACAAGCAGCTGAATAATTGTGCCGTTTCCGCCGCCTGTTTCCGCAAGGAAGCCGTATGTATCCTGATTGTCCCACACTCCGTCGCCGTTATCCGTGTTTACCGACTTTACCATCTCAAGCATTTTGTCAAGCGTCCATTTATTTGCTTTAACAAGGTCATATGGATTTTCAAGCTGATAATTTTCAATCAAAGCCTTGTTGAAATAAATAAAACGCGTTCCGGCAAGATTACTGACGCTTATGTCGTTCGCCATAAAGAACAGCTTTCCGGCGACCTCATAGTCGCGCGCGCAGTTGGCGTCCCACCACGGCTTTGAAAAATCAATATAATCAATATTGTTGAAATCCATCAGATATCCGCTTTGCGCAAGATTGCTGAGGTATGCGCGCCGGTCAAGAATAAGATCAAAGTTTGCGTCTCCGGAATCTATCATTCTGCTGATATTTTTATACGGATTTGGCTCCTGAATGAATTCAATAATAATATTGTACTTTTGTTCAACAAGCGCGTTTCTTTCAACTGTCTTCTGACCCATACTGTCAGTGGCATCTTCTACGTCAATGTAAAAACCGGGATAGCTTGATTCTTTTTCACCTCTGCCGTAAACCGTGAAGGTGCTTTTCTCGAAATCCGCTTCGCAGAAGCTTGGCGCGGTCTCAGCTCCTGTTTCCGCAATGCTTGACATCGCGGGTGCATCGGTTGTGGTTCCGCCATTATTAGTGTGCGCACAGCCTGCAAGTGCAACAAGCAGCATTGCCGCTGTAAGGATCGCCGTAATGAGTTTGATAGCTTTCATGGTATTTCCTGCCTTTCGCTTATTTTAGCGCATTGTTTTGGGGTATCGCTTGATATAAATTATATCTCACACAACGGTATTTGTCAATAGCAAATGACCGATTTATTCACTTTCAAACAGATAATTTGCGCGATTCGGTCGACAATTCGGTGAAATCCAGCGCAGAAAGTGTCGGATTCATTCACAAGACTTGACAGAATGCGTCGAGAAAGGTATAATGTAAACTGAACCCGTAACTGTTCTGCCCGACTGCAAAGTCGAACGTCAAGGAATGAAAGGATGTTTACTAAATGAAAAACAGTGATTCCAGAAAGCAAAGCGCGTTGAAAATGCTGCGCACCTCTAAAAAACTAACGGTCGAGGAGGCTATGCAGGCATTCGGCGTATCCGAATCAACGGTACGCAGACTTTTTGCACAGCTTGAAGCAGAGGGCGAGGTAATACGCGCATACGGAGGAATATGCTGCACCGGACGCGAGGCAGACGCCTCCGGATATCTTTTTGACCGTGTTCAGCTTGAACAGCCGCAGGAGAAAAAGTCTATTGGAACAGCCGCTCTGTCGCTGATAAAAGCCGGAGATGTTATATACCTTGATTCAGGTACAACAGTCATGTCGCTTGGCGCTGCAATGGCAGATATTTTCCGTGACGCCGCACTGCCTGGTGCTTCAAAGGAGCTTACATCCGATGCGGCAAGACTCGGCAGCTGCTCTGTCTTTACTCACTCGCTTGTTAATCTTGAGCTGCTCAAGGATCACATGAGAGTCATATTGCTTGGCGGTGAATACCGAAGCGCCCAGCGCGATTTCTGCGGTTATCTTACCGAACGGGCTATTTCCACGCTCAGGTTCACAAAATGCTTTATTGGCGCCGACGGGTATTCCGCTGACGACGGACTGCTCGCCGGAGACTTCAACACCGCCGGCATAAACCGTCTCGTAACGCAGAATTCCTCCTACCGTATTCTGCTTGCCGATTCATCCAAATATCGCAGACCGTCCGGTGTAAGCTATGCCCCGCTCTCTGAGGTGGACTGTATCGTGACGGACGCCGGGCTCGGAGCAGATGTGCGTTCAAGTCTTGAAGGCGCGGGAATCAAGGTTATTTTTCCCGGAGAATGAATGCATCCTGCAAATTTCCTGCACCTGATGCAAAATCGGCAATAAAAATGCAAAAAATGAACTCAATTATGAAATTTTATATTGACAAGTTGCAAAAGCCGTTGTATAATGATGTAGTTTTAGACGTTGAAACGCCAAAAACGCCACAATTCTAAATTCAGGAGTATAAGGATATGAAAAACACTTTCACAAAAATTGCATCCATCGGACTTATGCTTGTTATGGTAATGCTTTGTTTCGCAGGATGCGGAAGCAAAAAAGATGACGGAACATACACCATCGGTATCTGTCAGCTTGTTCAGCATGAAGCGCTCGACGCCGCAACCGAAGGCTTCAAGCAGGCTCTCATCGACAAGCTCGGAGACAAGGTAACATTTGATGTGCAGAACGCTTCAGGCGAGTCAACCAACTGCACGACCATCTGCTCAAAGTTTGTATCCGACAAGGTAGACCTCATTATGGCAAACGCCACCGGCGCTCTTTCCGCCGCTTCTCAGGCTACAGATTCCATTCCGATCGTCGCGACCTCCATCACCGATTATGCCACAGCTCTTGATATCAAAGACTGGAACGGCAAAACCGGCTTCAATGTGACCGGAACCTCCGACCTTGCTCCGCTTGACCAGCAGGCAAACATGATAAAGGAGCTGTTCCCCAATGCAAAGACGGTCGGTATTCTTTACTGCTCGTCCGAGCCGAACTCAAAGTATCAGTCAACCGTAATTCAGGAAAAACTCACTCAGCTCGGCTTGACCTGCAAGGAATACACCTTTGTTGACACAAACGATGTTACAGCCGTAACACAGCAGGCAGCCTCCGAATGTGATGTTATCTTTGCACCGACCGACAACACCGTGGCATCCAACGGTATTGCCATCAACAATGTACTTGAGCCCGCCAAGGTTCCGCTTGTCGCCGGTGAGGAGGGCATCTGCAAGAAGTGCGGTGTCGCTACACTTTCCATCAGCTATTACGATATAGGCTACAAGGCTGGCGAAATGGCATATGAGATTCTTGTAAACGGCGCTGACCCTGCCAAAATGAATATTGAATACGCCAAGGACCTAACCAAGAAATATCATGAGGATCGCGCAAAGCTGCTCGGAGTAACCATTCCTGACGGATACGTGGCAGTTCCCGCTGAATAATTTGTCGTATCAGAAAAAATACTGCGGTAAAAAGGCGATGGATATCTGTTGCCTTTTTACTGTTTAAGGGGAAAAACAATGCTTGAGTTTTTGCAGTCACTGCCCTCACCGATAGCTCAGGGAATGATATGGGGTATCATGGCAATCGGTGTTTATATCACATATAAAATACTTGACCTTGCCGACCTTACAGTAGACGGCTCCTTTGCGACCGGCGGCGCTGTGCTGGTCGTGCTCACAACAAACGGAGTCAACATTTATCTTTCTTTGTTCGTGGCATTCATTGCAGGATGTCTTGCCGGATTTGTTACCGGAATATTTCACACACGCTTCGGAATACCTGCGATCCTTGCCGGTATTCTTACGCAGCTTGCTCTTTACTCAGTCAACCTGCGCATAATGGGCGGACGCGCAAATGTTCCTATCAGTTGGCGTAACTATAACCTCATAGTTTCCTCAAGGACTGATGATCTTCCCCGCACCATCGCAGTGAGTGCAATATTTATCATAGCGCTGATAGGATTGCTATACTGGTTCTTCGGCACTGAGCTTGGATATTCCATCCGCGCTACCGGATGCAATCAGGCCATGTCGCGGGCAAATGGTATCAATACAGATTCAAGAAAGATAATAGGTCTTGTGCTGTCAAACGGGATCGTAGCACTGTCGGGCGCACTTCTCGCTCAGTTCAGCGGCAGTGCCGACATCAACATGGGGCGCGGAGCAATAGTTATCGGTCTTGCCGCCGTAATTATCGGAGAAGTAATTTTCTCAAAAATATTTGTCAATTTTGCTCTCCGCCTTGTCTCCGCCGTTATCGGTGCGATCATTTATTACATTGTAATCGCAGCGGTTCTCAAGCTCGGTCTTAACGCCAACGACCTTAAGATGTTCTCGGCGATCATTGTTGCTCTCTTCCTTGCCCTTCCTTATTGGAAAAGCAAATACAATGAAAAGCACATGAAACAGTCAAAAGCCGTAAAGAAAGGAGATAACACCGATGCTTGAGGTAAAAGGTGTATATAAAACCTTCAATCCCGGAACCATAAATGAAAAAAAGGCGCTTAACGGAATCGACCTTACGCTTAACGAAGGCGATTTTGTCACTGTAATTGGCGGAAACGGTGCGGGTAAATCCACGATCCTCAATATGATCACCGGTGTTTATCCCGTTGACAGCGGTAAAATAATTATTGACGGCGTTGATGTAACCAAGCTGCCGGAACACAAGCGTGCCAAGTACCTCGGTCGTGTATTCCAGGACCCCATGACGGGTACGGCTGCCGATATGCAGATCGAAGAAAATCTTGCGCTTGCCTCCCGCCGCGGCAAACGGAGAACACTGCGCGGAGGCATAACCAAAAAAGAAAAAGAGCATTACAGAGAAATGCTCAAAATGCTTGATTTGGGGCTTGAAGACCGACTCACCTCCAAGGTGGGACTTCTCTCCGGCGGTCAAAGGCAAGCCATAACGTTGCTTATGGCAACAATGAAAAAGCCCAAGATCCTTCTTCTTGACGAGCATACCGCCGCCCTTGACCCTCAGACCGCCGCAAAGGTGCTTAAGATCACCGACGAGCTGGTACACGAGGGCAACATCACAACGCTGATGATAACCCACAATATGAAGGACGCGATCCGACTCGGAAACCGTCTTATCATGATGTACAACGGAAAAATCATTTACGATATTTCCGGAGAAGAAAAAAAGAATCTGAAGGTACAGGACCTGTTGGCGCTCTTTGAAAAAGCAAGCAACGGTGAATTTGCCAACGACAGAATGCTGCTGTCATAATAAAAGCTATCCCCTTCCGTTTGTTGAGACCGGAAGGGGATCTTTTCAGTCCGGAGATGCTGAGATCATACCGTGTATTTCGTCTGACAGCCTGACAAAATCAGCGGTTGAAAGACGCTCGCCGCGTATGTCGGCAGAAAATCCGGAGCGCAAGACCGCATCGCAAAGCTGCGTCTTTGAAAGCTCTCCAAATCCTGCCGCCAGCGCATTCGGCAAAGTTTTGCGACGCTGTGCAAAAGCGGCACGTAGCGTGCGGAAAAATACATCTTCGTTTTGAGGCTTATACGGCTTTTCCTTGTAAAGATCGATCCTGACAACGGTGGAATCCACCTTCGGCGGCGGCAGGAATTTGTCTGCTTTCACATTGAACAGCTTATGAGGAACACCGAAATATCCAAGATAGGCAGTGATCGAACCGTAATCCGGAGTTCCGGGAGCCGCAACCAACCGATCCGCCACTTCCGACTGTATCATTACGGTTATTGACTCAAACGGAAGGCGGCTGTCAAGCAACGAAAGCAGAATCGGCGTGGTTATATAGTACGGAAGATTGGCACATACAGCGACACCTCCGCGTTCAAATGCTTCCGCCAGGAGCGATCTCAGGTCTGTTTTCATTATGTCGGCGCACACCAGCTCGACATTTTTACAGCCGTCAAGAACGTATTTCAGCAACGGAATAAGTCCGCGGTCGATCTCTACCGCTATAACATTTTCATATCTATTTGCCAGCTCGCGTGTAAGCGATCCCGCACCTGCTCCTATTTCAAGCACTGTCCTGGGCTTGTTTGCTCCGCAGGACTCAGCAATTGATGCAACCGCACCGGAGTCTGTCAGAAAATTCTGTCCCCATTCCTTTCTGAATGTCAGTCCAAAAACCGACATCAGTTCCCTTACACATTTTGGATCGCAAAGATTCATATAAGTTCTTTCCTTGATGCTTTGATAAAGTTTATATAATATTTTACCATAATAATTAAGTAAAATCAAGATATCATCAATAAAATCCCTTGAATATGCGCTTTTTCGCAAGTTTCTCTTGACATTCAACGATATTTGAATATAATTAAATGTATAAATATATTTGGAGGTTACAATGGCAAAGAAAGAAAAAAGAAGAGCGGCTTCTGGTCAGATTTCCGCAAATTCATAATGCGCGGCAACGTTCTTGACCTTGCTGTCGCAGTTGTAGTCGGCGGTGCATTCAACAAGATCGTATCGGGACTCGTTACCTACATTATCAACCCCTTCATCGGTATATTCATGAAGGAAGGCAGCCTTGACACCATCAAAACTGTCATCAGTCCTGCGGTTCTCGCAGAAGACGGTGTAACAGTGGTTACTCCCGAGGTTGCTATTCTGTGGGGAACATGGTTGCAGACGATACTTGACTTTGTTATCATCGCTTTTGTTATTTTCGTAATTATTCGCTCGGTAACCAAAGCCGAACAGGCGCTGCACGCACGTCAGCTTGCTGAAAAAGCAGAGGCTGACAAGGCTGCTGCCGAAAAGGCGGAAGCAGAAAAGAAGGCTGCCGATGAGGCGGCCGCAGCTCTTGAAGCCGAAAACAAGAGACTTCGTGAATCTCTGCTCAATCAGGAAAAGCTGCTCAGTGACATCCTTGCAGCAATGAAAAAATAATAATTCATTAAAAAATGCATTCTGCGATCTTTCGCAGAATGCATTTTTTACGTTATTACCGCTCAGACTGTTTTTTCTTGTATTCGGAATAAACCTTCATAGCTCCGATATTGGGAGCTATGCGGGCAATTTCGGGAGAGACCCCGGTTGCCTTGATTCCGTAAAAATCAAGAATTTCAAGATAGAGTTCTCTAAGTGGCGACGAACCTCCTACGTAAACAGGAAAGTCGGAAGGTATTTCTGACATAAGCCTTACATCACCCTCAAGTATTGCGCCAACAAGGAAATTTGCCGCCTCATCAGTGTTTTTTCCTACGCGTCTCATTACCCACACCTTTGACATTGCGGGAGAAAGACCGTATTTACGTGCAAATTCTGCACCGTCGTGAAGCATTTCCGGTATTATAGTGCGGATAACGGGATGAGGAACCGATTTACGCAGCAGCGTATTTTCCGACACCGCGGCAATAAGCTCTCCGCTGATGGACGAAAGTATCTTGACTATTACCCCATGCTCGTCCACGCTGATTATTTTATTATATGAACCGGGCAGCATCAGCGCATAACTGCTGTGAAGCCCCAATCTCTCTGCTATTCCGTACAGCTCGCATTCCTCGCCGCTCATGACCTCAGTATACATCAGGTCGCCTACTCCCTTTACGCCCGGAATAAACAAGATGGGTATATTACATATTTCCGGCATTCTCACAAGCTGCGAATGCTCTGCAGTATCCTGCAAAGTGGCGGGCATACACACGTGATGTATATGGTATATTCCGATATGAGAGGAAAGCGTGCCTGAACATATTACCGCTTCTATATCCGCTTCGCTCATTGAGGCACGTGAGAGTATCTCACGGATCCCGGCTGAAAGTGTTTCCTTGAGCGCCTCCGAAGAGCCTTCACGCGCGGCGTCCCTGACGCCCATCTGATATTTCACCTCAGCAATGGGGGCAGGCAGAGCAGACGTTTCTCCTCCCTGCTCACCGCAGTAAAGACGAAGCCGCATATTTGTAGTTCCACAGTCAACAAGTATCAGCATGTATATATCATGCTCCTTCCGTTTTTTCTGATGATAATATTATACAACAAAAACATCCGCGTGTCTATAACTGCGGAGTTTTTTGTATATTACCCGAATATGAAATGTATAAATCCGTTGACTTTTTCACCTGTGGCTGATATAATATCTGTAATATAAAGATAGATTATCATTACATTGACTCAAGGTATTTATCATCATCGTTAGAGCCTGCACTCCAACGGTCAAAGAAAGGTATGGTTATTGACAAAATGATAAGAGACGGAAAAATTCTTGTGGGAAGAGGCGATGAGGATGCCTTTATCCTTCCCAAAATGGCAAACAGACACGGACTTATTGCCGGAGCTACCGGAACAGGAAAAACCATCACACTCAAGGTAATGGCAGAATCGTTTTCGGATATCGGCGTTCCGGTTTTTCTCGCTGACGTAAAGGGAGATCTTGCCGGGTGCGTAAAGGCAGGAGCATCAAATCCTGCAATTGAAAAAAGGCTTTCCGGCATGGGGATAGACCTTGGCGATTTTACCTTCAAAAGTTTCCCCGTCCGATTCTGGGATGTATACGGCGAGGGCGGACATCCGGTACGCACAACGGTAAGCGAGATGGGGGCGTCTCTGCTGGCGCGTCTGTTGGGACTTACGGAGGTACAGACAGGGGTTCTTTCTATCGTATTCAGTGTTGCTGACGACAAAGGTTGGCTGCTTATAGACCTTAAGGATCTGCGCGCAATGGTGGCATACGTTTCCGACCATTCGTCAGAGCTTCTTAATGAATACGGAAATATATCCCGTCAGTCGGCGGGCGCAATCCAGCGCGCGCTTTTGCAGCTTGAGGATTGCGGCGGAGACCTTTTCTTTGGTGAACCGGACATAAAGCTTTCCGACTGGATGCAGACCGATGAGAACGGCAAGGGCTACATCAACGTCTTCCACTGCGCCAAGCTGTACCAGTCCCCGCTTCTCTATTCAACCTTTATGCTATGGCTGCTTGCTGAGCTTTTCGAGGAGCTTCCCGAAGCAGGAGATCCGGAAAAGCCCAAGCTCGTCTTCTTCTTTGATGAAGCGCATCTTTTGTTCCGCGACGCGCCGAAGGCTCTGCGCGACAAGGTCGAGCAGGTTGTAAAGCTCATACGATCCAAGGGAGTCGGTATTTACTTTATTACACAGCAGCCCTCAGATATTCCAGACCCGATCCTTGCGCAACTCGGAAACCGCGTACAGCATGCACTGCGTGCATATACCCCTGCCGAGCAAAAAACCATACGCGCCGCAGCACAATCCTTCCGGGTGAATCCCAAGTTTGACACCGAGCAGGCAATAACCGCCCTCGGCACAGGCGAGGCGCTTGTGAGCTTTCTTGACGAAAAAGGAAGACCCACCGTTGTCGAGCGGGCAACCATATTGCCTCCGCAATCTTCAATGGGAGCAATCGACGACGCCCGCCGTCGTGCGGAAATTCATGCTGATGATATGTTCGGCAAGTACGAAACCGCGGTTGACAATGAATCGGCATATGAAATAATCAACGCCGAAAAGAAAGAAGAGGCTGAGAAAGCCGAGGAAGCCGCAAGTAAGCTCGAAAAGGAAAAAGCCGCGAAAGCAAAAGAGAAAGAAAAAGCCAAAAAGAAAACCACAACAAAAAAGTCCACACTATCAAAAGTTACCGACTCGGCAATGAGCAGTATCGGCCGTGAGATCGGAAGACAGATAGGGCGCGGATTGTTTGGCACAATAAAAAAGCTGTTCTGATCTTCTGAGCAGAACTGCAAAGCTCCTTATTTCTTTGAATTATATTAATCTTCACCCCCGCTGTTATCTTAAGACAGTGGGGGTGAGTTGATTATTTGCCAACGCTCAGTATAATACGTCGCTCAATTTATAATATACCGATCTTCTTGGCAGCTTCAATGATTTTAGCGGAGGCAGTGTTGGCATCTACTCCGGCGGCTTCATACACGGTTTGCCCACTGTCGGGCACTGCAAAGGTATCGTCGGTAGCAATTATAAGGCATTCTCTGCCCTCAAGATCGCCCCTGCGCTCCAGCATATCTCTCAGATTCATTCCGAATCCGCCGGATCTGATCTCTTCTTCAATACATACAAAAAGCTTTGTATTACATGAGAGCTTTCCTTCTATCTCCTCTGTCAGCCGGTCATACGGCTTTATATATTCGCAAAGCAGAATACCGCAGGATATACCCTGTAAAGACAGCATATCCGATATTTTAATTGCTTCTGACGCCATTCTTCCGTGTACGGCAATAACGACGGCAGGCGAATGCTCAGGATCAAAATCCGCTCGTACTCCGGGAATATCCTGAACGCCTTCGCCGTAGAAGCGCGTTTTCACAGCCTCATCCTCAATACTGTTGGGGTATCTTACCGCGGCAGGCGCGCCAAGTCTCAACGCGGTATGAAGTGCTACCCTGAGCGTGTCATAGGTTGCAGGCGTATAGATCGTCATTCCGGGTATTGAAGAAAGAAAAGCCACATCAAAAATACCGTGGTGCGTCGCACCATCTCCGGAAGAAAGACCAGCGCGGTCAATACACAAAACAACTGGCAGCTTCTGAAGCGCGGCGTCGTGAAGGATATTATCGTATGCTCTCTGCAAAAAAGTTGAATAAATTGCCGCCACAGGCTTCATACCGCCTGCCGCAAGTCCCGCGGCAAAGGTGACGGCATGTTCTTCGGCAATGCCGACGTCAAAAAAGCGCTCCGGAAAAAGCTTGCGGAAGGTCTCAAGCCCGGTTCCGCGGCTCATAGCGGCAGTGATTGCGCATATTTTTCCGTCATGAGTTGCCTCGCGGACTATTGACTCGCCGAAAACACAGGAAAATCCTCCGCCGGGGACAGCTCCGCGCGAAGCAAGCGAATGATAATTATCAGGACTGCTCTCTGCCGGCTCGTATCCTTTCCCTTTGCGAGTCTTTATGTGAAGGACAACGCTTTCGTTGAATTTTTTTGCCTCATTAAGCATTGTCTCAACCGCCTTGCGGTCATTGCCGTCAATGGGACCGAGATAATAAAGTCCGAGATTTTCAAAATAATTTGAGCCGTAAAGCAGGTCTTTGAGGCTCTTTTTTATTCTTGTAATAAAACGAACGGTCGGCTTACCTATCAGCGGCAGGCTCTCAAGGATATGGCGCGTTGCGGCTTTTGTCCGGAAATAGCTCGGCCGCATACGTATTCTCGACATACTGCTTGCAAAGCTGCCTATGTTGCGGGATATCGACATTTCGTTTTCATTGATTATTATGATAAGGCGCAATCCTTTGGTGTTTTCACAGTTATTAAGCGCTTCCTGTATCAGCCCTCCGGTAAATGCACCGTCACCAACGACTGCGACGGTATATGCACCGCTACCCATCATTCGCTCCGCACGCGCTATTCCAAGCGCGGCAGACAAGGATGTCGAGCTGTGTCCCGCCCCGAACGGGTCATGCTCGCTTTCCGACCGTTTTGTAAAGCCGGAAATCCCGCCGGGTGTGCGCAGAGTGTCAAAAGCTTCACGCCTGCCTGTCAACAGCTTATGAACGTAGCTCTGATGCCCCACATCCCATATAATATGGTCGCGCGGACTGTCAAATACGCGGTGTAATGCAATTGTCAGCTCCACAACGCCAAGGTTTGAGGCAAGATGCCCGCCTCTGCCCAAGCAACCGTCTCCTGATGTAACGGTTCTGACCAGCCTTTCGCGTATTTCCGCGGCAAGACTGTCAAGCTCCTTTTCCGAGAGAGCTTTAAGATCCGCCGGTGAGTCGATACGGTCAAGAATATTCTTTTTTTCCTCTGTTACGCTCATATCAATCCGCAAGCCTTTTCACGTTCATTAGGTTGATTTACTGTTCATTATACCACAAAAAACACCGCTTGTAAATGGGTGTTATCATTATCGGAAAATCACGAATCGGATTGCTACTATGTTGCAAATTTGATTCGCAGTAAACAAATAAGAAGCCCCGACAGATTTTTTACGGTCTGTCGGGGCTTCTGTTGGACAAATAAAACCTTATTAATTTTGATCGTTATTCCTCTTACACTCGTAATAATCCAAGAACTGATGTATTCCGGAAAAATGCGAAAATAAATAAGTTAGATATTCTATTTTTCCTTTATGATTACGTACCCCTATTTTTAAGATGCGCCTTTGATTCAAATCAGTCGCCCCTTTGAAAAGGCGAGGATCTGCATACGTATCTTGAACCGATATAACATCATCCCAAGAGTAGTAAAAATGTCTGTTCATAAAGTTGGTAATTGTAATTCCGTTTTGATCATATACAACGCATGTGTTTTTATAATCCAAGCAAGTAAATAAAATCAGTATAGGCATTATAAATACAAAAGACAATAATGTCAGATCAATAAGAATCGAAGATAGAATAAACGCACACGCAAGAATGATTTCAATCCATAAACCTTTGATGCATAAATCTTTTTTGGGACGAATCTCATTTATACTTGTATTATTATTTTTCATAACAACTCCTGCTCACCTCGTTAAATTTTTATTTAATGCTCAACTTTTTCGCGCCAGTTTCGCATTTGTATTACAAATGCTTCGGGCAAAGCCCATACCCCTAAGGATACGCGCGTCTTGAGGCTCCCTCCGGGAGGGAGCTGGCGCCGTAGGCGACTGAGGGAGAGCGCGTTACAATGAAGTTAGCGCAAACCTAAAGTCACGCAAGCTCCTTCCACCGCTAACGCGGTCCCCCTCCCTCTCGGAGGGAGGCTTTTACGGTGGCATCGATATACTCGCAGACACCACTAAAGTTTGTGATGATCTGTCGGTTTGTAAAGCGTATGACTTTCAGATCATAGCCTTCCAGAATTTCCGTACGGAATTCATCTTTTTGTCTGCCTTTCTCGGTATAATGCTGTGACCCATCAATCTCTATGATCAGTTTTGCTTTGTGACAGTAAAAGTCCGCAATAAATTTATCTATTGCTTTTTGTCTTTGAAATCTGACTTCATATTTTGATAGGAAATCGTACCACAAATGATTTTCCTGCGGTGTTGCATTTTTACGAAGATTTCTTGCAAGAGTAATATTCTTTTCATTGTAATCAAGCGACATACTTACTCCCCCAAAGTTTTATCGTTTCCATTATATTACAAATCGGCAGAGAAAACAAGTTCTCTGCCGAAGTTTTGTGCCTGGAAATTCTCCGTTAAGGACAACAGAGAAATGTATCGATGCTTTTTTCATGCTTTTTCGTGCTATTTGATAAAAACAATTATTTTGAAAAGCATTCGTAAAATTTTTCATACTTGACGCGGGTAATCACTTTAATTCTTGACAAACGACATGCGTTATGATAAGATATACTTGATTAGATATAGCTAACTAAATATAAAAATATAATTAAAACAGCGATTGATCTTTAACTTCGATACCGGAGGAAACATGAAAGTTTTTTCAAAAAAAGCAATTAATGCATTGGCATCAGCAGTACTCATTTTATGTACTTCAATGCTTGGGGGATGCGGACTTATGGCAGACGACACCGTGTATGCCAAAACCGCCGAAGGACTTATTTCCTCCGACGGATTCTACTACGACCTTTATGAAAACGGCTCTGCGGAAATCACAGGCGCCAACCTTCAGACTCAACATATGATAATTCCGGACACGGTGGATTCACATCCTGTTACCTCCATTGCATCTGGCGCTTTCCGCGAATCCGTAACAATTACATATCTGACTATCGGCGCAAATGTTACCCGTATAGGCAGCAGGGCGTTTTCAGGATGCGAGGCACTTGTGTGCGTGGACGGAGGAAAGTCTCTCACCGAAATCGGAGATTCGGCTTTTTCCTATTGCACCATTCTCTGCCGCTTTACCGCAACCGGGCATCTGACTGAAATTTCGGATGCAGCATTTTTCGGATGCTCATCGCTTTCTGTCATTACAATGCCCCCAACACTTGTCTCGGTCGGAGCGCAAGCCTTTTTCGGCTGTTCGCTGCTTACCGAAATGTATCTTCCGTCAACCTGCCGCTCCATCGGATACGGCGCTTTTGCGGAGTGCACTTCCCTTTCGGCCGCCTCGCTCGGAAACGTAGAAGCGGTTTCCGCCAATGCTTTTGCAGGCTGCACTGCACTTACATCGGTTGAATTATACAAGAAAACCGCCTCGATCGGCGAGTCTGCTTTCCGCGGCTGCACACGTCTTGGAAGTATTGAAATTCCAAACAGCGTGAGCAGCGTCGGTTGCCGCGCCTTTGAGAACACGCTTTGGCTCAATTCGGCAGAAGATGACTTTGTCACTGTCGGACAAGGAATACTTATCAGATATAACGGAACAGATGCGAACGTCACGATTCCGAATAACGTAAAACAGATCTCTGACGCATTCAGCGGCAACAATGAGGTGCGAAGCGTAACGATAGGCGGCAAGGTTCAAAAGATCTGCGAATATGCTTTTTCCGGCTGTGAAAGCCTCAGCCGTGTAACGATCTCCGCAAATGTAAGCGAAATATGCACAGGTGCTTTTTCAGGTTGCGAAGCAATGACTGTTATCTACCTTCCGAAAACTCTGAAAACTATCGGCGATAACGCATTTTACGGTTGCAAAACGCTTACGTCAGTTAATTATGCAGGCTCAGGCGGTAGCTGGAAGAAAATAACCGTAGGAAGCGGAAACAGCGTGCTCGACAATGTTGCATTCGGTAAAAAGCCGTAAAAAATAATAAAGCCGGGGAAAAATTATGAGTAAAAAATTTATTTCATTGCTTATATTGCTTGCAATGACGCTGTCAATAACAGTTGGAAATTGTTCCTGCTCGCGGGAAAATGACTTTTCCGTTAAAAATCGTGAGCTTGCCGATGAAGAAACTCTTCATTTCGGCAACTATGAATATATGAAATATTCAGACGGAACGGCTGTCATTACCTCATATACAGGTGACGCCGCCTCGTTGACAATACCCGCCTCATTTGACGGCGCCGATATCGTCGCGATAGGCTCGGCAGCGTTTGCAGAGAACACCTCTCTTGTCTCTCTTACGCTCCCCTCGACGCTTGAAATGATAGGAGACTTTGCGTTTTATTTATGTTCATCACTCGCAGATGTAAAATTCGGTAACAAGCTTTGGTCCATCGGCGTTTCTGCTTTTGAAAGCACCCCGTGGCTTGCCTCTGAAACGGATGAATATGTTGTGGTTGGCGATAATGTTCTGCTTAAATACCAAGGCAGTGCCCACGCCGTCACTGTTCCGAAAGGCATAAAGCATTTGGCGGATGCTTTTACAATGAACAGTGAGCTTATAAGCGTTGAGCTTCCCGACACACTGCTTACGATCGGTGTTGCAGCGTTTTCCTTCTGCACAGAGTTAAGACATGTTTGCTTCGGCGAAAATCTTATTCTGATCGGAGACGGCGCGTTTGAGGGCTGTGAGGCACTTCCGGCAATAAATATCCCGGACAGCGTCGTATCAATAGGCATCAACGCGTTCAGGGATTGCTTTTATCTGACGGATATACAGTTCGGCTCATCCTTGAAGGAGATAGGAGAGTATGCCTTCGGCGGCGATGTGAGAATAAAGATAGTATCACTTCCATCCTCTATTGAACTTATAGATGACAACGCATTTTTTGATTGCTTTTCTCTTATGTATGTTTTTTATGATGGAACAGAAGATCAATTTGAGGACATTCAGATTTATTCAAGCAATTATATGCTCACCTCAGCCTACCGTATATGCAATTATCGGAGGTGAAATATGAGCCGTAAAAAAAGCATTCTTGCTTCTGCCACAGCATCCTTATGGTTGCTCCTGTCAGCGGCAATACTGACCGTACTGTTTTACTCTTACAAGTATCTGCCATTTATGCTTTGCGCTGTTCAGCTTGCACTACCCGGAGCGATAAATCTGATACTCATACTGATAGGCAGAGACATTCCGATCAGCGATAAACACGAAAATATTCCGCCTGACGGGAGGCTTTTTCTGCGAGTTTGGCGCACAGTCAAGCATCGGCTGATACGTTTGCTTTGTCTGATTGGCAGGCTTTTCAACCGTATACGCACGGTCATTTCAACTGTTTTAATAATCATCTGCATTGCCGTATCGCAACTCTTCTTCTGGATCTTTTTCGGCCGCGCGACCTCGCTCTACACTCTCAGCTTTTTACCTCCCGTTATTCTTGCCGCGCTGTTTGTATCATTTCTTGCGCTTGAGAAATGGTGCGCCCATCTCCAGCCGGACAACGACCGGTACGACGTAGCAGTGCTGGGCAATCTGCGTTCTGCTCTTGCCGCCGGAAGACTTACACTTTCTCTTTGTGCCATCGCAGCGGTAATAAAGATCCTCGGCATTTATGACGCGCAGAGATGGCTTATTATCGGTATCGCGGTTATATTCTGCTACCAATCGCTGTTTTTCCTCATTTCGCTGACGGTAGTATGTATCCGTCACGAATTTGCCTCATCTCCCGACCTCTCAATACCGCTGCCGTTTGCGGGAGGTTCATCGCGTGATCTCGGACTTCTCTCATATCTTGAAAAGAACACGGGAATCACAATGCGCTCGCTGTGGAGCCTTAAGCTCATTAAAAAGCTGATTCCGTACACGGTGCTTCTTGCCGTTATACTGTTCTGGTGCTGTACCGGGATCGTCCAGATCGAATCAAACCAAGAGGGGGCTGTCTACCGGTTCGGTAAGCTGCAAGGCTATACGCTTGAGCCGGGTATTCATATGCTGTTGCCTTACCCGTTTGATCGGGTAGAGATCTATGATACCGGAACCGTGAACCGCATGACCGTGGGTTACATATCCTCGGAGGACAGCGATAACATCTGGACAGCAGGTCACGGAAGCAGCGAATACAAGCTCCTTCTCGGCGGAGGCAACGAGCTTGTTTCGATAAATCTGAGAATAGAATACAAAATAACCGACCTTTATGAGTATCTGCGCTCAAGCTCCTCACCCGAAAGTATTCTTCGCGCCCTGGCATATGAATCCGTGACTGCGATGACAATAAACACCGACCTTGACTCACTTCTGTCGGTTGACCGTTCGGCATTCTCACAAAGCTTTGCGCAGAGTCTGAGCGAAGATCTCTTTGAATATCATATCGGGCTGAGCGTTGTAAATGTTGTGCTTGAAAGCATTCATCCTCCGGTTGAGATAGCTTCGGTGTACCATGAAATCGTCAGCGCCGGGATACTTGCAGAGCAATATATGCTTGATGCAGAAGCAAAGGCGGCTGTTACAAAAGCAGAAGCGGAGAAAAGCCGCGATACGGCAATAAATTCGGCAAAAGCCGCGCAAAGCAAGGCAGTCGCCGCCGCGCGGGCTGAAGTATCCGGCTTTTTGGCGTCAGTAAGCGCCGATACCGCCTACCCCGACGCTTATCGCTATAACAAGTATCTGACGGCCGTAGGCAAGGCTTACGGCGGCTCACAGCTTGTTATAGTCGGTGACGGAATCGACAGCTCAAAAATATACTTCGGCAACATTACGGTTTCGGAATGATAAGAGGCGTGTAATTTATGAAAAACAAAAATAAAGCTGCAGAAATCCCCGCAGAAGCGGGAAATGAAAATAAAAAAACAGCAAGATCCTCCGTACCTTTCAGGATCGCCAAGATCGCAATAGCCGTAGTACTTATAGCAGTGCTTGGCTATTTCGGATTCACCTGCGAGGTAAGAGAGGGCAACTGTGCCGTGATCCTTCGTTTTGGCGCGGTAAGGCGTGAAATAACCGAAGCCGGGCTTTACCCCCGTCTTCCATGGCCGTTTGAAACTGTGGTTACATATGACAGCCGACTTCAGTATCTTGAATCGGATTACCTCGAAACAACTACCGAGGACAAGAGGAATATAATAATCCAGTCTTATGCCGTCTGGAAGATCAGCGATCCCCTGCTTTATCACAACAGCGTCGGTTCACGTGGAGTGGCAGGCTCATATATCAAAGATCAGGTCTTCAGCGCCACAAACAGCGTAATGGGTGCATATAAGCTGACGTCCCTTGTTTCGCTCAACAGCGAGGAGCTAAAAATAGATAAAATTCAGGAAGAAATATTTGCCCGAGTGCGCGAAAACTGTCGCAATAATTACGGAATCGAGGTTACGGACGTCAGCATTCTTCGGCTTTCTTTGCCCGACACCAACCTTGAAAGCGTATTTGAACAGATGAAGGCAGACCGTCAGAAGGATATTGACACAATAATTGCAAACGCACAGCGCGACGCAAATGCAATAATATCAGCCGCCGACGCCGAGGCAGCGGCGATAATTGCTGATGGCACGACCTCCGCGGCGGCAATTAAAGCTCAAACCGAAACAGAAGTGGCGCGTATTTACGCCGAAGCACAGGCAGCAAACATTGAGCTGTACCGTTTCCTGCGCGAGCTTGACACCGTTGTATCGTCGGTTGGTGAAAATACCGTTTTAGTGGTCAAAGCAGACTCCTACCCATTCAATGTTCTGACCCAATACGGAGAATATCTCGGCAGTGAGGAAAGCGGCGCTGAGGAAACGGTAATAAGCGACCTGTCTTATATACTGACTAAACTTTCGGCTGAGGACAGAGACGCACTTATTTCAGCTATATCCACTTTGATTGAAAGTGCGGCATCAAACGGGGGCATATCGTCATGAAAAAGCCTTCACTTTTTGCCGAAATACTCGGGTCTGTGACAAAGTATTTTCTCATACTTGTCACGGTTGTTCTGATCCTGATAGCCTTTTCAGGCGTGCGGATAATTGACACCGGAAATGTCGCTGTGATCCTGCGGTTCGGAAAGCTTGTTGGAGATTCATACGATGAACAGGTACATGAGGCGGGGCTTTTGCTTGCTTTTCCTTATATCATTGATGAAGTAATAACCGTACCCACCGGAAGCGTTATTGAACAAACGGTTTCAACGCATTATACCTCCGGAAATATGACGACCCTGCGAAATAACGGATATGTGATAACAGGCGACAGGAATATCGCTGTTGTCAGAGCATCTGTAAAATACATTATTTCCGACCCGGTCGCATATGCGCTGAATATTTCCGACATATCAAAGATAATTGATGCATCCGTAAGCTCGGCAATGGTAAGTCGGGCGGCTGGCACAGCCGTTGACTACCTGCTTACCTCGGGCAAGGATGATTTTGCGCGTGATGTGCTGTCTATGGCACAAAGCAAGCTGGATGCCTCGGGAGCAGGTGTTACTATCGGAACAATAGAACTTACCGACATCGGTATGCCCGCTGAAGTCAGAAGCACATATGACGAGGTCAATTCCGCAACGGTACGGGCGGCAACACTGCTCGAACAGGCACTGCAGTACCGCGAAACGCTGATACCGCAGGCTGAAGCCGAAGCCAATCAGCTCATATCATCGGCAAATTCCGAATACTCCGCATCAGTCGCTTACGCGAATGCCGAACTGTCTGAATTCTGGGGAGTGCTTGACGAATACACTCAGAATCCCGAGCTGGTCAGCATACGCATTTACAACACCAAGCTTTCCGAGGCGGTCGGTCGCATTGGAAAGATACGTGTTGTGCAGGACGGTGAGACACGGATATTTATTTCCGGAAGCTGATCGAGGTTTAATATGGAAAACATAGATAACATGGCTGGCAACAGCCTTGAAGCACTTTCACGCGATAATCTTACAGACAGCGGCAAGAAAAAGCTGCGCCGTGAAATAATTTGCGGAGCAATGGCTATCTCGTGTATTATAGTTGGCCTTATTTATTCTGCCGTATTCAAGAACCGCGCCGTTGTCCCTGCATTGCTGTATACGGTTGGATTTCTTATTGAGGGCATTCCGATCTTTGCCGCCGCGGTTAGGGGGATCATAACCAAAAATCTTACCAACGCAATGGAGATACTCGTAGCCATTGCAATTGTCGCCTGCTATTTTACCGGAGATCTGATTCTTGCAGTGCTTATCCCGCTGATCCTCAATGCCGTTCATTTCCTTGAGGAACGCAGCATTATGGGCGGAAGAGACGTAATTGACGGACTTAAGAAGATGCAGCAGAGCACCGCATTACTGCTTGACGGAGAAACTGAAACGACCGTAGATGTAAAGACCCTGAAAAAAGGCGATAAGATCGTTGTGCGTCCTGGGATGGGTATCCCGATTGACGGAACGATAGTATCAGGAGCGACAAATATCGACCAGAAATCGCTCACCGGAGAGCCGCTTCCCTTTCACGCATCGGTGGGCGACCCGGTTTATGCCGGTACAGTAAACATCGACGGAAGAATAGTAGTTGAGGTAAAAAAAGAATTTGTCGATACATCGTTTTCGCAAATACTGGCTTTGCTCGAAAAATCGGAAAACATTTCAATTCCGGAATCACGCCTTATTGACCGCTTTATGAAATATTATATTCCATTCGTGCTGTCAATAGCGGCGGCAGTGGCGCTTGTGACACGCGATATAAGCAAGGCAATTGCCATTCTGGTAGTCTCCTGCCCCTGCGGGCAAATGCTTGTCAGCTCCGCCCCGATGATAGCTGCGCTTTCAGCAGCTACAAAGCGCGGAATACTTATAAAAAACTCAAAATTCATTGAGGAGCTTACCGAGATCGACGCAGTGGTATTCGATAAAACCGGAACAGTAACACGCGGCGAGCTTTCAATTACCGGAATATTCCCCTGTGAAGGCGTAAGCCCCGCGGAGCTGCTTTGCGCCGCTGCGTCTGTTGCTGCGGCGTCAACTCATCCTGTTTCGCGCGCTGTCGCGGCAGCGTCTCAGGAACAAGACTACCGCCGCGACCTTACCGTCAACGAGCTGTCAGGAAAAGGAATGACCGGTACATCCCCAGACGGTTATACAGTTCATTTCGGTAAACGGGAATGGATAGCGGAATTCTGCGAAGTCACCTCCGAGCCGGAAGACGATTCCTGCGGAAGCATAAGCTATGTTGAATGCTGCGGAAAGCTCATGGGATGTATAGGATTCGGAGACACGATACGAGAAAACGCCTCCGAATGTATTGACGAGCTTCGTACACTGGGTATCTCGCATTCCGTTATGCTGACTGGCGACCGCGAAGCCGCGGCAAGCGCAATATGCCACAGTGTGGGAATAGACACCTTATATGCACAGCTTCTTCCGCAGGAAAAATACGACCATATGCGCGTACTGAAAGGAGAATTTCGCGTTCTTGCGGTAGGAGACGGAATAAATGACGCTCTGGCACTGCGCGAGGCGGACGTCGGAATTTCAATGGGCGCCATGGGGTCGGATCTTGCCATCCAATCCTCCGATATTTCTCTTATGAACAACAATCTGATGAACATCCCCTTTATTGTCAGACTGGCACGCCGCACACGGAGCATAATTTATCAGAATCTCGCCATTTCTATCGGGATCAGCGTCTGTATGATAGGACTTTCCGCATTCGGCGTCATCAGCGCCCTTGCAGGCTCAGTGCTACATAACCTCGGAGCGTTTGCTGTACTTATAAACAGTTCAAGGATACTGCGCATCAACTGATGATCCAATCAGGGACAAGACAGATGCCTACAGAAACACCTGTCGTGTCTGCTTTCCGTTCAGCGCATCTTTTACCGTTGTTTCAAGAAGAGAAAAATCCGCGACAAGTGAATGAGGCTTGCGCACCGGGTCGTCCTGCCTCATAGGAACAAAATACACGCATTTCTTTGAGATCAGTGCGGCAATATTCCTGAAGTTCGCCGACATAGCATCGTTTGTCGCCAAAGCAATAACCAATGGGCGGTCGCATCTGAGATGTGCTTTTGCAGCCATTGTCACCGATGTATCTGTAATTCCAAGCGCCAGCTTGGCAAGAGTGTTCCCTGTGCAGGGGCAGATGATCATTAAATCAAGCGGCTCGCTCGGTCCCAGCGGTTCTGCGTCTACAATTGACTTAACGGCATCTCGTCCGCAGAGCTTCTCGGCACGGCTGACGGTATCCTTCGCATTACCAAAGCGCGTGTCAATTGTAGCTACGTGCTCACTGATTATCGGCACGATCTCCCACTCCGGATTTTTTTCCTTCAAATGCATCAACGCTTCAAGTGATTTTCCTATTGTGCAAAAAGAGCCGCACAAAGCATATCCGACTTTCATTCTCCGATTATTCCCTCGCTTTCAAGATAAGACAGCACTGTTTCCCCTATAATTACACCGGATGTGACCGGGGCATATTTTCCGGGCAGAGACAGCGCCCATATTGCATTGAGTCCCAGTTTATTTGCCGCGTCAAAATCCACTCCGCCCGGAACTGAGGCAAGGTCAATGATTACAGTTTCGGGACTTATCTGATGCAATATATCCCCAGACAGAAGCCTTGCGGGTATTGTATTTATTATCAGATCATATCCGTGTGTCAGACTTACCATACCAAGCAACGGCTTATCCGGATTTATGTGCATCGGGCGCATACCGCATATCTGCGCACGTGCAAGTTCGCTTTTGCTCCTTGCGGCGACCGTTACCGCCGCGCCCATTGATCTCAGCAAACCGGCGGTAGCTGAACCGACGCGACCATATCCAAGCACCGCCGCACGGCAGCCGTTGACAGTACATTCAAGCTCACGCATTGCAATGCACACCGCTCCCTCTGCCGTTGGGAGCGCGTTTTTGATCTTCAGCTCTTCCGAGTCATAATAATCGTATATCTTTCTTCCCTTTTCATCTGCCGCCTTGCGGAAAAAATCGGGTAGTCTGCCGCCTAATATCGGCGCGTCGCCGACATCAAGGAGCGCCGACAGCTTAAGCCGGCATTCCGGAGCAAGCGGACAATTCACACGCACGCCGTCAAATGACGCCGGAAGCGGAAGAATGATCGCAGAAGCCTCATTCAAAGCCGAAAGCCAGTCGTCGCACCTGACCGCTCCTCCAAGCTCACTGCGTGTGTCAAGCCCCCACACAGCGCACTCAAGTCCGCTGTCCGACAAAAAACGTGCTGCCGACGACTGACGCAGATCCCCGCCGAGCAGCGCTGCTTTAATTCGGTAATTCATCGTTGCCAATACCTTAATAATGTTTTGATTGCGGAGCCGATTCAAAGACATCCGCTGGTACAGAATATGAAAAAAAGCCCGGTTTGGTGTCAGAAAACGATCAATAACATTATCGCCAAATGCGTTTTATGCAATTTCCGAACACTTAAATTGCGTAATCACGATTTTTTTCAAAAAAAGCATTGACATATTACTTCACTTGTGATAAAATACAAAACAATAAGTAAGAATCATCGGAAGAAAGGAGAAGCTCCATGCACAATGATATTTTTGCCGTTGTCGATATGATGATGCCGATGTGCATGCTCTCCATGCGCATGTTTTGTCGCGCCCTTAGTTCCGATGTGCAGCCTTCCGGGGTCTGATATATGGGTCTTACCCACGATGTCAAAAAACGGGAACGCCATCGGCGCTCCCGTTTTATTTTATAAAAACACTCAAACAAAAGGAGTCTGTCATGAAAAAAACCGTTTCTCTTCTGCTCGCACTTACTCTTGCACTTTTTGCACTCACGTCTCTCGCATCCTGCTCCGGCAAAGGATTTGAGATAGCCGTACCGAACGATACCACCAACGAAGCACGTGCACTTCTTCTGCTTGAGGCTCAGGGTATTATCAAGCTTAAAGAAGGCGTCGGTATGACTGCAACTGTCCGTGACATTGTTGATAATCCTTACAATGTCAGCATAAAGGAGGTTGAAGCCGCTCAGATACCCAATATTCTCAAGGACGTAGACTATGCCGTTATCAACTCAAACTATGCAATTGACAGCGGTCTTAAGCCGGAAACCGACGCGCTTGCCATCGAAGATAAAGCCTCCGAGGCATGCCTGCGCTACGCAAATATTCTTGCCGTTAAGTCCGGAAACGAAAATTCCCCCAAGATACTTGCTCTTAAAGCCGCGCTTGAGAGCCAGGCTGTTGCCGACTACATTCAGAAGACCTATGCCGGCAGCGTTATCAGCACAGTAGCAACCCCCGGTGACGGATATGACGCAAATGTGGACTATGATGCGCTCAAGGGCACGACCATCAAGGTAGGCGCGACCCCCAATCCCCATGCCGAGATCCTCAAAAATGTTGTAAAAGGCATTCTTGAAGCAAAAGGAATCACTCTTGAAATTACTGAATTTACCGATTACGTGATCCCCAACAATGCCGTTGAAAGCGGCGAGATCGACGCCAACTACTTCCAGCATCTCCCCTACCTTGAGAGCTTCAACAACGAAAAGAACACACACATTGTCTCCGTAGCTTCGATCCACGTTGAACCTATGGGTCTTTACGGCGGCAAGCAGTCCTCTCTCGACTCATTGAAAAATTCCAAGTAAGATCCGGAATGATTGAACTGAGGCATCTATCCAAGACCTTTCCGGGAGCTGACGGCGATGTTGAAGCGTTGCACGATATTTCCCTTAAAGTAAATGACGGAGATATTTTCGGAATCATCGGCGTAAGCGGAGCAGGAAAAAGCACGCTTGTGCGTTGTATTAATCTGCTTGAACGTCCCACCGAGGGTGAGGTGTTCATAAACGGTAAAAATGTTACCGCCATGACCCCTCAGGAGCTTCGCGCCCTACGCCGCAAGGTCACAATGATATTTCAGGGCTTTAATCTGCTGATGCAGCGCACCTGTCTTTCCAATATATGCTTTCCGCTTGAGCTTGCAGGTGTAAAGCGCGCCGACGCAC
>ULVD01020413.1_pt1 | contig 36596 bp, 36 predicted proteins | sample 1959101 | NCBI WGS metagenome assembly ULVD01 (sample SAMEA4835777, study PRJEB28245) | human gut metagenome | biome: gut microbiome; material: fecal sample | place: Denmark | collected 2008
CTTGACCTCGATCTCGACCGCGCCCGTCGCGCCGCCGATGATACCAACTTCCTCTGGCTTTTTTGTCTTGGGAGCGTCGAGTGGCTTCATCGTCGGGAACAGGATGACGTCGCGTATGGTGTCTGCGCCGGTGAAGAGCATGACCGCACGGTCAATGCCCATGCCCATACCGCCCGTGGGCGGCATACCGTATTCCAGAGCTGTCAGGAAATCCTCGTCGAGCATTTCCGTCTCGTCGTCGCCGCGTTCACGCTGCTCGACCTGCTTCATAAAGCGCGCGCGCTGGTCGATCGGGTCGTTCAGCTCGGAGTAGGCATTGCCCATCTCGCTACGGCAGATGAAAAACTCAAAGCGCTCTGTCAGACGCGGGTCCTCCGGGCTGCGCTTGGTCAGCGGGCTGACCTCGACCGGGTACATCGTGATAAACGTCGGCTGCACCAAGTGCTCCTCGACCTTCTGGTCGAAGCAGGCATAGAGTGCATTGCCCCACGTCTTTTCAGCGGCCTCCGCCAGCTCCACGCCGACGGCCTTGGCCGCCGCAACGGCCTCTGCATCGTCGGTGATCGCGCCAAAGTCAACGCCGACATATTTCTTGACAGCCTCCACCATCGTCAGACGCGGCCAGCCGGGCGTCAGATCGACCTTCTCACCCATCCACTCCAGCTCATAGGTGCCAAGATATTTCTGCGCAAAGGTGGTGTAAACACCCTCGGCAATATCCATCATGTCGTGGAAATCCGCATAAGCCTGATACAGCTCGACGGTGGTGAACTCCGGGTTGTGCTTCGGGTCCATGCCCTCGTTGCGGAAGATACGGCCGACCTCGTAAACGCGCTCCATGCCGCCGACGATCAGACGCTTGAGCGGAAGCTCCGTCGCAATGCGCATATACATATCAATGTCGAGCGTATTGTGGTGCGTGATAAACGGACGTGCCGCCGCGCCGCCTGCAATGGTGTTCAGAACCGGCGTCTCGACCTCGATATAGCCCATATTGTCCAGATAGTCCCGCAGATGCTTGATAAACTGCGAACGGATAATGAAATTCCGCTTGACCTCGGGATTCACGATCAGATCGACATAGCGCTGACGGTAGCGCGTCTCCTTATCGGTCAGGCCGTGGAACTTCTCCGGCAGCGGCAGCAGAGACTTGGAGAGCAGGGTGATGGTCTTTGCACGCACGGACATTTCGCCGCGCTGGGTGCGGAAAACCTCGCCGTCGATACCGACGATATCGCCGATATCGTACTTCTTGAAGCGGTTATATTCCTCCTCGTCCATCTCGTCCTTGCGGGCGTAGAGCTGGATGCGGCCGGTCTTGTCCTGAATGTCGCAGAAAGAGACCTTGCCCATCCCGCGCTTGGACATCATGCGTCCGGCGATGGAAACAGGTTTCCCCTCCATCTCGTCGAAATGATTCCTGATCTCCTGCGCATTGCTCGTCACGACGAACTTCGTCAGCTGGAAGGGATCTCTTCCCTCCGCCTGAAGTGCGGCCAGCTTTTCGCGGCGCACCTTGATCTGATCGCCTACGGATACTTCATTCTGAACTTCCTGATTCTTTTCCTGTGCCATAGCTTCCTCCGGGGACGCACCCCACTCTCATTTGTTACTTTTCTACAGTCAGCACCTTATAGCGGAGCGCTCCGACCGGAGCCTCGATCTCCACGGTATCGCCGGCCTTGTGGCCGAGCATCGCCTTGCCGAACGGAGAGTCATCGGAAATACGGCACTCCATCGGGTTTGCCTCCTGCGAGCCGACGATGGCGTAAAGCTCCTCGTCGCCGGTCTCCAGATCCTGCACCTTGATCGTGCAGCCAAGGCCGATCACGCCTGCGGCTTCCTCGGTCTCGTCGATAATGACGGCGTGCGCAAGGATGTTCTCGACCTCTGCGATGCGGCCATAAAGCTTCGCCTGCTCATTTTTCGCTTCGTCGTATTCGCTGTTCTCGGAAAGGTCACCGAAGGAACGCGCTTCCTTTATCTGCTCCGCGACTTCCTTTTCGCGGGTAGTTTTCAAATACTGAAGCTCCTGCTCAAGCTCCTTCAGACGCAATGTGCTGATTTTGAATTCCTTTGCCATAATTGTCCGTCCTTCCAAATTAAAACTGCATGGCGAAACGCCTTTTCCGCCTATAATCGGTTGTCATTATATAAGCATCTGCCTGGATCTGTCAAGAGATTTTCTCGCGCAGAAGCCGGACTGCCGCCTGAAGCTGCGCATCGTCCGCATGCTCCAGCGTGCCCATGTAGAGCGCCAGATAATCGTCGTCCGAAAGATCCAGCTCCACATCCGGCGTCACGCCGGTCTCCGACAGGCTCACGCCGTTGGGCGTAAAGTATTTGCCGATGGAGATATTCAGGAGCGAACCGTCCGAAAGCCGGAACGCCGTCTGGAAATTGCCCTTGCCGGTCGTCTTGCTGCCGACGACCTGCGCCGCGTCATACTCCTGAAGCGCCGCGGCGAAGAATTCCGCCGCAGAGTAGCTGTCCTCGTTGACAAGGACGGCCATCGGGAGCGTCACGCACTCGGCGTCCGAGGTGTCGATCTCCTCCGCGCCGGTGTAATCCACGCTCCGGAACAGCTCGCCCTCCGGCAGCAGCCGGTCGAGGACCTTCACCATCTCGTCCTTGTAACCGCCGCCGTTGAAGCGAACGTCAAAAAGGAGCGCCTTCGCGCCCTGTGCGAGCAGCTGCTCGATGCAGTCAATGGTCTCGTTGGCGCAGCGGTTGTCAAAGTTTGCGATCTTGATATAGCCGATTTTACCGTCCAGCATCTCGCAGGACGCGACCTCGGTCTCGATGCTCCTGCGTGTGACCGTCAGCTCCATGTCCTTTCCATCCCGCCGGATGGTCAGATGAACGTCCGTCCCCTCTTCGCCGCGCACAACGTCGCGCGTGCCGCTCGTGCCAAGCTCCAGCGCGCTCTGGCCCTCCACGGAGATCAGAATGTCGCCGACATGGATCCCGGCTTCATCCGCCGGGCCTCCCGGCGTCACGCTCTCAATGCGCAGCCCGCCGTCGTCCTCACTTTCCAGGATGGTCACGCCGATGCCGACATAGGCGTTGTTCATCATTTCTTCGTAGTCGGCGTATTCTTCCGCGCTGAGATAATAGCTCCAGCGGTCGCCGGTCGCCTCGACCATTGCCTCCGCGGCTGCGTCGGCAAGCTCCTTCTCGTCGTAATCATCAATAAAGTAGCGTTCGAGATAGGAGCTGATCTCCGCCGTTTTGAGCGAAGCAGAGGAGCCGGAGGACATCTCCAGCCTGTAAAGGGCGCCAGCCTCGTGATAGGTGATAAAGAAGGTCGCGCCGATGGCGAACAGGAACAATAAAACAAGGAGCAAGATCTTGACGGGCTTTTTCACAGGCAATTACCTCTTTCAGAAACGGACCCACAGCCCGAAAACGGGCTGTGGGATGCGTCTAATTCTCAGGGAAGGGATATGTAGTTCATCGGGTTGACATTCGAGCCGTTATACAGGATCTCAAAGTGCAGATGCGGTCCGGTGGACCAGCCGGTCGTACCGACATAGCCGATCAGCTGTCCCTGCTTGACGGAGTCGCCGACGGAGACCACATAGTTTGTCATATGCGCATAGATACTGGAATATCCGTCGCCATGGTTGATCGTCACATAATAGCCGTTCGCCTCACCATAGGTTGCGCCGGTGACCGTGCCGCTCTTCGTCGCGTAGATCTCCGTGTTCATCCCTGCGGCCAGATCGACGCCGTAATGGAAACTCTTATTGCCGTTGATCGGATGGACGCGCGGTCCGTAGGCACAAGTCACACCCGTGGAATAGGCCAGCGGGAACGCGAAGCCGCCGGAGGAAGCGCCGCCCGAAGAGGACGAGGAACTGCTATTGCTGCCGCTGGAGGGCTTGTTGGCCGCAGCAGCCGCAGCGGCGGCTGCCGCCGCCTGCTCCTTGGCAAGCGCGTTAAAGTAATCCGTTTCAGTCTTCTTGATCTGCTCGCGGACAGCAGCCTCGTCGGCCTCTGCCGCAAGGAACTCATCCGAAAGTGAGGCATATTCCGCCTGCATCTGCGTGATGAGGGTATCTGCCTTGGCGCGCTTCGTTTCCAGCTCTGCCTGCTCGACCGCAAGGTCATCCTCCGTCTGCTGGAGATCCAGCTTCTGCTGCTCAAGATCGGCGCGCTCCGTCTCGACGGCCTGCGTCGCGGCGGAAAGCTGCTTGAGCATGAGCTGATCGGATTCCGCGATCTCGCGGATCATATCCACACGGTCCAGAAGATCGGAGAAGCTGCTGGCCCGGAACAGAATTGACCAATACGAGACGCTTCCCGTCTCCTCCATCGACCGAAGCCGCGCCTTATACTGCTTCTGAAGCGCCTCTTCCTTTGCAACGGAGGCTTCCAGCTCCGTCTGCTTCTCGGCGATCAGCAGATTGAGCTGCTGGATCTGCTCGTTGAGATTTTCGATCTTCTGGCGGGACATCTCCATCTCCTGATCGATCTCCGCCTTTTGGCTGACCAACGTCTTGGTCTGATCCTTGTTTTCCGCGATGCTCTTTTCCAGCTCGTCGCTCTGCTTCTGGATCTCCGCCTGCTTCGCACGGAGGTCGGCAAGCTTCGATTTGATCTCGGAAGAGCTGGCCGCATGGACCATGACGATCAGCGCGGTGGACACCAGCGAAAGCAGGATCACCGCCGCAAGGACAATGGAAATGATTCGCACGATTTTTGTTCTACTGGATCTCATAATTTCCTCCTGCCATCCGGCCTTCGTCAGCCGATGTAGGACATCGGGTTGACGTCCGAGCCGTTATAGTAGATGGTAAAGTGCAGGTGCGGGCCGGTCGAAAGGCCGGTCGAGCCGACATAGCCGATCGTCTGCCCCTGCTTGACGTAATCGCCGACGGAAACGATCAGGCCCTGCATATGCGCATACAGCGTCGAGAAGCCGTCTCCGTGATTGATGACAACGTAATTGCCCCAGATGGAAGAATTCACAGCCGTCGTGACCGTTCCGCTCTTCGAGGCGTAGATCGACGTGCCGGAGCCGGCGGCCAGATCGACGCCGTTGTGCCATGTTCCCCTCTTGCCGCTCACGGGGTGTGTGCGGTAGCCGTAGGAATCGGTGATGGCGACCTGATACGGCAGCGGGTACAGGAAGCCGCTCGTGCCGTTTTTATCCGGGACATAATTATTGTTTTTGTTCTGCTCGGCAAGGCGCTCAGCCTCTTCTCTCGAAAGGGCCTGATAATACTCCTGCTGAGACTTGGCGATCTGGGCGGAAAGCGCTGCCTCCTGATCGAGATAGCCCTGGTATTCCGCCGTCATTTTTTCGCTTTCCTCGGCGATCTTCACAAGCAGCTCGTCGGCCTCGGCGCGCTGCTGCTCCAAGGCCGCCTCCTGCGCGCTCAGCTCTCCCTGCGCCGTTTGCAGCTCGCTTTTCTGCTGCTCCAGCTCGCTGCGGAGCTGCTCGACCGCGGCGGTCGCCTCGGAGAGCTTTTTCATCATGATCTGGTCGGATTTTGCGATCTCATGGATCATATCGACCCGGTCAAGAAGGTCGGAGAAGCTGTTCGCCTGAAACAGGATCGACCAGTAGGAAATGCTTCCCGTCTCCTCCATGGCGCGCAGCCGCGCCTTATACTGCTGCTGGAGCGCCTCTTCCTCCGCCTCGGAGGCTTCGGCCTGCTCCTGCTTCTGCGCGATCAGCTGATTGTACTGCTGAATCTGTGCGTTGAGATTGTCGATCTGTTCGCTGGAAAGCGTGATCTGACGGTCGATGTCATATTTCTGCTCAATGACCGTCTGGGTCTGCTTCTGATTCTCTTTGATCTCCGATTCCAGCTCGGAGCTTTGCTTCCGCAGCTCAGACTGCTGTGCACGGAGCTTGTCCAGCTCCTGCTGAAGCTCCTTTGAGCTGGCGGCAGAGGCCGGAGACGTCAGCGTCATGGCGCCCGCCGACAGCAGGAGCAGCAGCGCCAGCAGCCCGCACAGGAGTCTTCTCCTGCCGTTGCCTTTCAGGAATTTCATGCCGGGGCCTCCCCTCAAACCTTGAGGAACTTGCGGATGGACAGCAGGCTTCCCACAACGCCGACAGCAAAGCCGGTCAGCGCATAGGAGATGGCCACAAGCTCAATGACCTCCGCGAACGGAACGATCTGGAACAGTCGGAGCGTATCGACGGCCGCGATCTTCGCCTGAAGGAAGTCGTACAGCCCCCATTCGAGGAAGAATGCGATGACTGCGCCCAGCATGCCAAGAATAAAGCCCTCGACCACGAACGGCAGGCGGATAAAGCTGTTGGTCGCGCCGACCATCTTCATAATGGCAATCTCCTCGCTGCGCGAGTACATGGCCAGCTTGACGGTATTGGAGATGATGAACAGCGACACCACAAACAGCACGATAATGATGACCATGGACGCGATGTTCAATACCTTCTGGAGCGACTGAAAGCCGTTTGCGATCTCGTAATGCGCGCTGACCTCCGCCACGCCGTCGATCTTCTCGATCTCGGCGACCGTCTGCTCGAGCAGGCTGTTGTCCTCGACCGTGACCTCATAGCGGTCGCGCAGGATGGAGGCGTCCACGCCGTTGAAGGCGGTCGTGTCGCTCTGCTTGCCGACGAAATTGTCAAGCGCCTGCTCACGCGAGACGAATTTTGCCTCATGGACGTTGGAGATCAGATTGATCCGGGAGCCGACGCTCTTGGCCTCGGCCTCGGAGTAGTCCTCGTCGATGTAGACAAGGACCTGATTTTCCTTTTCCAGATCGACGATCATGACATGGACGTTATACAGCACAAGGCTGAAGGTGCCCATAATAATCAAGCACGCCACCGTGACGCAGACCGCCGCGAAGGACATGAACCCATGCAGGAACACGCCGCGGAAGCCCTCACGGAGCAAATATCCGATATTATTCTTTTTCATGTAAGTAGTACCCGTCCATTCCGTCGCTGATAATCTTTCCCTCGTCGATGGCCACGACGCGCTTGGTGAAGCGGTTGACCAGCTCCTTCTCGTGCGTGACGACCATGACGGTCGTTCCGAGCGCGTTGATCTGCTCGAGCAGCATCATGATCTCGAGCGAACGCGAGGGGTCAAGGTTGCCCGTCGGCTCGTCGGCGATGATGACACTGGGGTTATTGACCAGCGCACGCGCGATGGCGACACGCTGCTGCTCACCGCCGGAAAGCTCGTGCGGAAGGCGGCGGCCCTTGTTTTCCAGTCCGACCAAGTCCAGCACATACGGAACGCGCTTCTTGATCGCACCCTCGCCCGCACCGATCACGCGCATGGCGAACGCCACGTTATCATAGACCGTCTTGTTCTCGATCAGCCGGAAGTCCTGAAAAATGACGCCCAGCGTTCTGCGCAGATACGGAATGGCGCGCGGACGGATCTTTTCCAGCACGAAGCCGTTGACCAGAACGCTGCCCGCCGTCGGCTCCAGCTCTGCCGTCAGGAGCTTGATGATGGTGGATTTTCCGGAGCCGGACGGACCGACGAGAAAGACGAATTCTCCGTCGTCGATCTTCAGGGAGATCCCGTTGAGCGCCTTGACGCCGGGATCATATGTTTTTACGACATTGCTTAATTCAATCATGCTACTCTCCCGATGTGGAACGATCCCCGCCGACCGGATCAGATGATCCGGTTCTCCCGCGAGACCAGATATTTCTTGACCATGAGCGCGACCTTGAAGATGATCGCGTCGTCAAATTCACGCAGGTCGAGACCGGTGAGCTTCTTGATCTTCTCAAGCCGATAGACGAGCGTATTTCTGTGGACAAAGAGCTTTCTGGAGGTCTCGGAGACGTTCAGATTGTTCTCAAAGAATTTGTTGATGGTAAACAGCGTTTCCTGATCGAGGGTGTCGATGGAATTCTTCTTGAACACCTCAGACAGGAAGATCTCGCACAGCGTCGTCGGAAGCTGATAGATCAGGCGGCCGATGCCGAGATTTTCATAGTTGATGATGGTCTTTTCGGTGTCGAACACCTTGCCGACCTCGATGGCGACCTGCGCCTCCTTATAGGCGTCGGCCAGCTCGCGCAGATGGCCCGCGACCGTGCCGATGCCGATGACGGTCTTGATGAGCAGCTCCGTCTTGAGCGTCTCCTCGATCTGCTGGGCAATGCGGATCAGCTCGTCGCGCTCCGTGCCCGGCAGGATCTGCTTGACGACGGCGATGTCCGTCTCGTTGACGCTCAGGACGAAGTCCTGCTGCCGGTCGGGGAACATGCCCGCCAGCACGTCCACCGCCGCAACATCGGCCCGCGATACCTGACGGATCAGGAACACCGCGCGCGGCACGTCGGTCACGAAGTGCAGCTCCTTTGCGCGGATATAGATATCTCCGGGGAGGATATTGTCGGTGATGATGTTCTTGACGAACGTCCCCTTATCATGCTTTTCCTCGTAATAGGTCTTGGCGCCGTTCAGCGCGACATAGGCCATCACGCAGAGGCTGCGGGCGGTCTCGTCGTCGCCCTCGGCAAAGACGGCGTAGTCAAAGTAGGCGCTCCAGCTGACGAGCGGCTTGAAGGTCTTATGATCGACCACGACGATCGAATCCGGCGCGCTGTTCAGGCGAATGACAGCCTCCGGCCATTTTTCTCCGATCAGGGAGGTGTCGCTGCAGGAAATGACGTTGCTGTCGGCGTCGATCACGCCGATCACGCGGTCGGTGGCCTCCTTCATCTGAACGATCACACTCTGAAAAACACGGCTGGACATGCACGTTCCCTCCTCAAGATATTGCTTTTTACACAAACAACCATTGACATAATACTACGCATTCAGCATTATTGCAAGAGGTTTTTGACGTTTTATTTCAAAAAACGATGTCTTTTTTGTGAACTTTTCATAGTTCTTCGTCATAAGTTCCAAGACAGCAGGCAGGATTTTTCTATTTTTCGCTTTCAATTCGTCCGTGAAAATGACGAAAACCCTCAAAAAACGCCATCCAGCGCGGAAAGCGGAAGTTCCCGCACCTCGCCGGGCCGCAGCCCGTCCAGAAGCAGGGTTCCCTCCGCCTCACGGCGGAGATAGCTGACCGGCATTCCCCTTGCAGCCAGCATTCTGCGCACCTGGTGGTACTTTCCCTCCTGAATTTCGACCTGACTTCTCCCCGTCCCGAGCGGTGTCAGCCGCGCCGGGAGGCACTGCGTGCCGTCTCCGAGGGTCATTCCCTCTGCAAAGGCGCGGACATCCTCTTCTCCCGCCTCGCCGGTATGCTCGGCGTAATAGCGCTTCCAGACGCCGGAGCGCGGGCTGATGAGCCGGTGGGCCAATACGCCATCGTTGGTAAATAATAGCAGTCCCTCCGTTGCCTTGTCGAGCCTGCCGACCGGCATCACGCCGAAGCGCCGGAAGCGCTCCGGGATCAGCTCCAGCACGCTCGGCCCTCCGGGATCGTCGGTCGAGGTCACATAGCCTGCTGGCTTGTGCAGCATCAGGAGCACCGTGTGCAGCTTCTCCACCGGTGCGCCGTCGATCGTCAGCTCCGCCGTTTTTTCATCGAATTTCTCCTCCGGACGGAGCGCCGGGACGCCGTTGACCTGCACCCGTCCGGTCCGGATCAGGCCGCGCAGCTCCTTCCGGGAGGCGACGCCCGCGTCTGAGAGTATTTTATCCAGTCTCTGCATGGTTTACCGTTCCTTCTGTCATATTTGTCCGCGCAGCGCAATAGGTTGTACTACCGATCAATCGATCAAACAGGCATAGGAGGGATCTCTATGGTCATCATGACTGCCAAAGTTTCCAAAAGCAAGCTGATCGCAATTTCGCTGCTCGTTTTCGTCGCCGTGATCCTGCTGGTGCTCGGCCTGAGCAGCTCCGCCCAAAAGCAGGCCGCCCTGCCGGAAAACGGCGCGCAGGAGGCGCCCACCGTCCCGTCCGAGATCAAGACCAATGACGACCGCGTCGCCTATCTCGGCTCCTTCGGCTGGGAGGTCTGTGAGGAGCCGAAGCAGACGCAGGAGGTGCGCATCCCGACCGAGCCGTCCGAGGTTTTCGAGCGCTACAACGACCTCCAGATCTCGCAGGGCTTCGATCTGCACGAATATTCCGGAAAAAGCGTCAAGCGCTACGTTTACGAGATCACAAATTATCCGAACAGCGAGGATACCTATTACGCGACGCTGCTGATCTACAAAAACGCCGTGATCGGCGGCGACGTGTGCTCCTCGGCGCAGGGCGGTACGATGCATAGCCTCAACATGCCGAAATAGCGTCTCAATACCACAGCGGCAGGATCTGCTTCCCCTTCTGCCGGGCATAGCGGATCGTCGCCGCCGTCCCGCCGGGGCCACCGTCGTAGACCGTCACCAGAAGTGCCGCCGCGTCCGCCATCGCGCGGTTCCTGCGGAGCATACAGCCGTCGGAGTACGATGGCTCCAGCACACGGATCTCGCTGCAAGCCGCCAGCAGGCGGCTGTAGCGCGCTCTGTCGTCCTCCGGCCATGCGTCCGGCTGGCTCGGGCATGGGATCATGGCGACAAGCCGCAGCTCCGGGCAGCGTCTCTGCACCGCAAGCACACTCTCGGCAAACAGCGTATCGCAGCCGCGCGCCATCCCGCACAGAAAAGTATCATACCCCTGCGCGTGCAGCTCCGTCACGACCTGCTCCATGCGGTGCCGGAGCGCAGCGCAGCGCGCGTCCGTTTCGTCGCCTCCCCATGGGAGCCGCTCCGGCCTGTGGCCGGTAAACGCGCAGACCATCCGATCACCCCATTCCCGCAAGTCTCTGTTACGCAGTATCATACCAGAAAAAATGCCTATTGACAAGCAGGCGGCGTACGTGTATGATGTGGGCAACTGAATACGGTCTCTTCAGGGCAGGGTGAAATTCCCGACCGGCGGTGATGCAGGCACAGCGCCTGCGCAGTCCGCGAGCGAAAGCTGAACCGGTGAAAATCCGGTACCGACAGTCCGAGTCCCGTGCGGCAGAAGCCGCGCGGCGCTTTACAGTCTGGATGGAAGAAGAAGTCCGCAGACGGAAATTCTGTCTGCGCCGCCTCGCATTGGTGCGCCTGAAGTCCGCTTCAGGCGCTAATTTTATGAGGTGATCGATATGTCCGAACTGTTCCAGAGCATCCGTGAAAATCTTTCCTTTCTGCTGGTCTGCCTGCTGGTCTCTGCGGCGCTCGCCGGGATCGCCGCGCTGGCTGAACGCTTCCGCGGCGAACGCCGCCGTCTGAGCGCCGCGCACACGATCAGCTTCGTCGCCATTTTTTCCGCCATCGCGGGCGTCCTGATGCTGCTGGAGATCCCGCTTTTCTTTGCGCCGTCGTTCTACAAGATGGATCTGAGCGAGATCCCGGTCATGATCTGCGCGTTCTACCTCGGGCCGGTCTCCGGCGTGATCTGCGAGTTCATCAAGGTGCTGCTCAAGCTTCTGCTCAAGGGTACGACGACCAATTTTGTCGGCGACTTCGCCAATTTCGCCGTCGGCTGCTCCTTTGTGCTCCCGGCCTCTATTCTCTATCACTGGCACCGCTCGCGCAAGGGCGCGATCGCGGCGCTGCTGACCGGCACGGCCGTCATGACCGTATTCGGCAGCATGTTCAACGCCCTCTACCTTATTCCGAAGTTTGCCCAGCTCTTTGGAATGCCGCTCGATGCCATCGTCGCCATGGGCACACAGGTGAACTCCCATATCACCAGCGTCGGAACGCTGGCGCTGTTTGCCGTCGTTCCCTTCAATCTGCTCAAGGGGCTGATCGTCTCGCTGCTCACCTACCTGCTCTACAAGCGTGTGGAGCGGCTGTTCTTCCGCAGGGGCAGCACTCAGAATTGTTAATTTTTCATGAAGCGACGTGTTTCGGTTGACTTAACGGCGGTTTCATCGTACTATACAGTTTACAATGTATTCAGGGGGCTGCGTCGCTTATGCGCGGAAGGAACCATCGCTTTCCGAAAATAGGAACCATCGATAATTACCGCCACTTTTGGATGATCTCCGTCTGGGCCGCTTATCTCATTCTCTATGTGATCGCGGAAAAGGTCGTCACAACGGATTATTATTCCGTTCATATCGCGCTGGACGATCTCATTCCCTTCTGTGAGTGGTTTGTCATTCCCTACTGCCTGTGGATGGCGCTTCTGGCCTGCACGGCGGTGTATCTTCTTTTCTGGGATGCAGAGAACTTCAAGCGCTTTACCGCTTTCATCGGCCTCGGCTTCATTCCCGTCATTATTTTCGACATGATCTTCCAGAACGGACAGGATCTGCGGCCGCTGGCCTTTGAGCATCATAACATTGCAACCTGGCTCGTCGGGCACATTTACGCCGCCGACTCCAATACGAACGTGTTTCCAAGCATGCATGTGATCGGCTCCGTGGCGCTGTACGCCGCGTCGCTGTACACGCCCGCCTTCCGCAGGCACAAGCTCCACTGGGTCATGCTTCCCCTCGCAATCCTTATCAGCATTTCGACCGCCTTTATCAAGCAGCATTCCTGCGCGGATATTCTCTATGCACTTCCCTACAGTGCCATTGTCTGGTGGCTGGTATACGGCGTCATTTTCAAAAAGCGGAGGGTCGCTCAAAAGTCGGAGCGATCTTCCGAAAGCGCCCCGGAGCTTCGCGCGTCGTCAGAGCTTGAGCAATAGCATTTAATACAGCAAGCCCGCCGTCTGAGTTTCAGACGGCGGGCTTTTTTCATTAGCTCAGCGTGGCAATCTTATCTTTTCAATGCCCAATTCCGGCTCCTGTGCTTCTTTCCAAGCTCCAACCGAAAGCAATTCCCCCGCGAATTTCTCGTCAAGCATATTGGTCGAGCAAAAGCGCTCGTGCGAGACGGTTCCCAGCAGCATTCGTTCCCGCGAAAAGAAACAAATATCCTCCAACACGCTCACTTGCTTCGGTATTCTTCCAACCGTATCGATCGGTACCTTTTTCAGCCGTTTTTTCGCAGTCAGGAAAATGTCATCGTAGCAGTCCGAAATGACTTTTCTTGCAGCATCCGACGTGCGATAAATATTCTGAATCATGGTTATGCTGATTCTCTCATAGCCGTACCACGCCTTGACTGGTGCCGCTTTGAGAAGGAATGGAAGTAACTGCGCCTCCGGTACATTTGGGACAAGCTCATATCCGCGTGGGACTGTCTTTGACAATGTGAAAAAGTCCGCGTTCGAGAAGCAAATACGCAGGAATTCCCGAAAGGCATCGCCCCGTATTCCGCCGAAAGTGTCTTTTTGCATATTATCCAAAAATAAGATCGGCAAAGCCACGCGCCTCCAGTCTCTACTGCGTATCCTCTTTATCGCCCTTCTGGCGGATGGTGATCTTGATCGGCGTGCCGGTCAGGCCGAACACAGCGCGGATCTGATTTTCGATATAGCGCTGATAAGAGAAATGGAACAGCTTCGCGTCGTTGCAGAAAATAACGAAATGCGGCGGCTTGACGCCGACCTGCGTCATATAATAAACCTTCAGGCGGCGGCCCTTGTCCGTGGGCGGCTGCACACGCGCGGTCGCGTCCTCCAGAATGTTGTTGAGCATACCGGTCGTAATGCGCATACTGTTCTGGTTGGAGACGGCGTTGATCGTCTCAAAGAGCTTGTCCACGCGCTGGCCCGTCAGCGCCGAAATGAACATGACCGGCGCATACTGCATATAGCTCAGGTCGCGCCGCACATCTTCGGTCATGCGGTTCATGGTGTTTGTGTCCTTCTCGACGGCGTCCCACTTGTTGACGACGATGATGCACGCCTTTCCGGCCTCGTGCGCAAGGCCCGCGACCTTCGTGTCCTGCTCCGTCACGCCCTCGTTGGCGTCGATCAGGATAAGGCACACATCCGCGCGCTCGATGGCGGAGACGGAGCGCATATTGCTGTAGCGCTCCACGGCGTCGTCCACCTTGGACTTGCGGCGCATTCCCGCCGTATCGATGAACAGGTACTTGCCCCATTCGTTCTCAAAATAGCTGTCGATGGCGTCGCGGGTCGTACCGGCCACGTCGGAGACGATCACGCGCTCCTCGCCGAGAATGCGGTTGAGCAGGCTCGACTTTCCGACATTCGGCTTGCCGATGATGGCGACCTTGATGACGTCCTCGTCGTATTCCTCCTCGTCGTCCTCCGGGAAGGCCTCGACGCAGGCATCCAGCAGGTCGCCTGTGCCGTGGCCGTGGATCGCGGAGACCTCGATCGGTTCGCCGAGACCAAGACCGTAGAATTCATAGGCCTCCGGGTTGACGCCGCCGGTCTGGTCGCACTTGTTGACCGCCAGCACGACCGGCTTCTTCGACCGCTTGAGCATCGTGGCGACCTCCGCGTCCGCCGCCGTCAGTCCAACGGTCACGTCCACGACCATGACGATCACGTTGGCCGTCTGAATGGCGATCTCCGCCTGACGGCGCATAAACTTGAGCATGTCGTTGTCGGTGCCCGGCTCAATGCCGCCGGTATCGACCAGCAGGAAGCTCCTGCCGCACCACTCGCAGTCGCCGTAGATGCGGTCGCGGGTCACGCCGGGCGTATCCTCGACGATGGCCATGCGGCGTCCGGTCAGTTTGTTGAAAAGCATCGACTTGCCGACATTCGGCCGGCCGACGATGGCTACAATGGGCTTTGCCATAATGGTTTACCCTCCTTAATTGAAAGAAATCCGCCGTGCGGTCGCGGGCCTCCGGCATCCGCGGCCTTCTCCGGCTTCGGACAGGCGACAAAAGAAAAGAGGAAGGCAAACGCCTCCCTCTCATTCTCGTATCGAGCGAAATTACTCTGCCGACTCGACAGCGATCACTTCACGGCCGTTGTAATAGCCGCAAGCCTTACAAGCTCTGTGAGGCAGGCGGGGCTCGCCGCACTTCGGGCAAGCGACGACACCGGGGATCGCCAGTTTCCAGTGGGAGCTGCGTCTCTTATCTCTTCTTGCGCGGGAAACTTTTCTCTTCGGTACTGCCATTTTCGGTACACCTCCTTGATCGAAATGCCTTTTCGGCACATTGTCTACTTTTTCCTGTCCAGCAGCTGCTGCAGGACAGCAAATCTGGAATCCGGCTCGCTCTTGCAGTCGCAGGGACCTTCGTTGAGGTTCTTGCCGCAGCGGAAGCAGAGTCCTTTGCAATCTTCACGGCACAGCAGCTTCTGATCCATGTTCAGGACAAAAGCCGTCGTCAGGATGTCGTCAAGATCGGCACGATCCTCCACAAGCTCAAAAACCCACGGGTTTTCAAACTCGTCAGATTCCATGCTGGTGACCAGCACGGCCTCGATGGGATATTCCACCGGACGCGCAAAGGCAGCGGCGCATCGATCACACACACCGTGCAGCGTCGTCCAGACCGTTCCGGTAAGCTCCAGAACGCCGGCCGTGTTGCGCACGCTTCCCTTCGCCTGGACAGGCTCGGTCACGGGGCAGCAGCTGCCGAATTGCATGGCATGCAGATCAAGGCTTGTTTCAAAGGGAACCACGCCGCCGGGTACGGCGATAATCCTGCTCAGATCCAGTAGCATAGCGCCCTCCAATTCAGAATCATGCAGTGGATATTATATCGGAAGGGGCAAGGAAAGTCAAATACTATTTTCACTTTTTTTCATTAATTTTTCTGAGTTTACACAAGCCGTTGCCCGTGGTAAAATGATTCTACCCTTTATCTGGTTTCGGAGGCGCTCATGAAAGAGTTCACCATCACGCAAAACGACGCCGGGCAGCGGCTCGACCGCTTTTTGTCCAAGGCCGTTCCCCTGCTGCCAGAGTCGCTGATGCAGAAATACATCCGTCTCAAGCGCATCAAGCTCGGCGGCAAGCGCGTTGAGCGCAATACGCGGCTGAACGTGGGCGACGTGCTCCAGCTTTATATCAACGACGAGTTTTTTGAAACGCCGAAGGCCGAGAACGCCTATCTGACCGTCTCCGCGCCAAAGCTCAACATCGTCTATGAGGACGAAAATATCCTGCTCGTGGATAAAAAGCCCGGTCTTGCCGTTCATCCGCACGACGGCGCGGAGTACGGAAAAACGCTCATCGACCACATTCAAGCCTATCTCTACGCCAAGCGCGAGTGGCGCCCGCGCGAGGAAAACTCGTTCACGCCCGCCCTCTGCAACCGCATCGACCGCAATACCGGCGGCATCGTGATCGCGGCCAAGAACGCGGAGGCGCTGCGCATCCTCAACCAGAAGATCAAGGACCGCGAGATCGACAAGCGCTATCTCTGCATCGTCCACGGGACGCCGAAGCCGCCCGAGGGACAGCTCGAAGGCTATCTCTTCAAGGACGCGAAGGAAAACCGCGTATACATTACAAAAAAGATGCAGCCCGGCGCAAAGACCGCCGTCACGTTCTACCGCACGCTCCAATCGAAAAACGGCCTGTCTCTGGTCGAGTGTGAGCTTCTCACCGGGCGGACGCACCAGATCCGCGCGCAGATGGCCGCCGCCGGCTGGCCGTTGCTCGGAGACGGAAAATACGGCAAGCTCGACAAGCGCTATGACCGGAAATATCAGGCGCTTTATTCCTACAAGCTCCGCTTTGCATTCACGACGGAGGCCGGAATTCTGGAATATCTGAATGGAAAAAGCTTCGAAGTCGCCTCTGTGGACTTTGTTCAGGAATATTTCCCGAAATAGCCCCGTCTTTCCCCCAAAATTTCTACAAAAAATTACACAAAACCAATTGACAACCGCCCCCCTACCATATATGATGTCTATCAGTACGTCTGGAACGCCAGATGTACTGATATTCTTTTTTCAGACGGAATATCGGAACAAATGAAAACAAAAGGCAGCTCCGGCTGGGGCTGATGTGCGGAGTGCGCCGTCAGATTTCCCGTCAGCCAAGGAAAAGCCGCAGGAGACCCTGCCGGGTCTCCGAGGATTTTTCCGCAGGATCACGGGAAAGCTGCAAACAGGCCGCGCGTCAGAATCGGACGGTGCTGCCGAAAAAACAAGGAGAAACGGGGGAGGATAATGTCTGAAGAACTCATTCGCCTGTCAGATCTTACGATGACCTTTGAGGACGGCGAAACCATTCTGGATCACATCAATCTTTACATCAGGAATAAGGAATTTCTCACATTGCTGGGTCCCAGTGGATGCGGAAAAACCACAACTCTACGAATTATTGGCGGTTTTTTGACACCTACGTCCGGTGATGTGTTTTTTAACGGCCAGAGGGTCAACGACGTGCCGCCGTATAAGCGCAAGATCAATACGGTGTTCCAGAAATACGCGCTGTTCCCGCATCTGGACGTATATGACAACATCGCCTTCGGCCTCCGGCTGCTGAAGCTGAGCGAGCAGGAGATCGACGACCGCGTGACGGAAATGCTCGAGATCGTCAGCCTGAAGGGCTTTGAAAACCGGAAGGTCACTTCCCTTTCCGGCGGCCAGCAGCAGCGTGTCGCCATCGCGCGCGCTCTCGTGAACCGGCCGCAGGTGCTTCTGCTCGACGAGCCGCTGGGCGCGCTCGATCTTCGTCTGCGCAAGGATATGCAGAACGAGCTGAAGAGCATCCAGCAGCAGACCGGCATCACCTTTATTTATGTCACGCACGATCAGGAGGAGGCGCTCTCCATGTCCGACATCGTCGTCGTCATGGACAAGGGCAAGATCCAGCAGATCGGTACGCCGCAGGATATCTATAACGAGCCGAAGAACGCCTTCGTCGCGGATTTCATCGGCGAATCGAACATTCTCGACGGCGTGATGCTGGACGATTATCTGGTCAAATTCTTCGGCCGGAAATTCGAGTGCGTGGACAAGGGCTTTGAAAAGAACGAGCCGGTCGACGTCGTGATCCGTCCGGAGGATATCGACATCGTTCCCGCCGATCAGGGCCACCTGTGCGGCACCGTCACCTCCGTCACCTTCAAGGGCGTCCACTACGACACCATCGTTGATTTCAAGGGCTTCAAGTGGCTCATTCAGACCACGGACTTCTACCCTGTCGATTCCTATATCGGCATCCGGCTCAATCCGGAGGACATCCATATCATGCACAAGAGCGAGTATTCCGGTCTCTACGGCGACTACAGCTCCTACAGCGCGGAATACGACGAGATCGCCGATGCAGCGGAGGATGAAGAGGATGAAGAATAAGCTGCTTGCCGCGCCCTATATCGTCTGGATGGCGATCTTCATTCTGGTGCCGCTCGGCATCGTCGTCTACTACGCGCTGACGGATTCCATCACCGGGCAGTTCACCCTTGCAAATCTGGCCTCCATCGGAAGCTATCTACCCATCTTCCTGCGCTCGATCTGGCTGTCGCTGTTCGCGGCGCTGATCTGCCTTGTGATCGGCTACCCGGTCGCGTACTTCATCGCACAGTGCAGGCCGACGACGCAGCGCTTTCTGGAAATGCTCATCATGCTCCCGATGTGCATGAGCTTCCTGCTGCGGACGCTCGCGTGGGTCGCCATGCTCGAGGATACCGGCATTTTCAACAGTCTCCTGAAAAGCATCGGTCTGTCCCCGCTGCCGCTCATCCGCACGAACGGCGCGGTCATCCTCGGCATGGTCTACAACTACCTGCCGTATATGATCCTGCCGCTGTATACGGTCATCATGAAGATCGACAACCGCCTCGTCGAGGCCGCCGCCGACCTCGGCTGCACACCCGCGCAGGTCTTTTCCAAGGTCATTCTGCCGCTCTCCGGCCCCGGCATTCTGTCCGGCCTGACCATGGTGTTCGTTCCGGCCGTCTCCACCTTCTACATCTCGCAGAAGCTCGGCTCGACCGGCACGACGCTGATCGGCGACGTGATCGAATCGCAGTTCAAGACCGCCTATAACCCGAATCTCGGCGCGGCCATGAGCCTTGTGCTCATGATCCTGATCTTTATCTGCGTCAGCGTCATGAACCGCTTCGGCGAAAACGAGGAAGAGGAGGTCATGGCAAAGGTATGAAGCACTTTAACCGTACCGTAACCGTTCTGGTTTTCATCTTCCTCTACATCCCCATGATCGTGCTCGGCGTCGCGTCGTTCAACGCCGGCACCGATATCGCCACCTTCAAGGGCTTCACGCTCTCGCAGTATGCGAATCTGTTCCGTGACAGCACGCTTCTGCGGCTGCTGCTCAACTCGCTCATCATCGCCGTGCTCTCCACGCTGATCGCAACGGCCGTCGGCACGATGGCCGCCGTCGGCATCCACGGCATGAAGGGCAAGCTCCGCAGCGCCGTCATGACGCTCACCAACATCCCCATGACGAATCCCGATATCGTCACGGGCGTCGCGCTGGCACTGCTGTTCGCCTTTGTGGGCGGCGCACTCCGCCGCAATGACATCCTGAGCTTCTGGACGCTGCTCATCGCGCACATCACCTTCAACCTGCCCTATGTCATCCTCAACGTCATGCCGAAGCTCCAGCAGATGGACAAGGATCTCGTCGAGGCCGCCATGGATCTCGGCTGCACGCCGATGCAGGCGTTCACAAAGGTCGTGATCCACGAGATCATGCCCGGCATCGTCTCCGGCGCGCTGATGGCCTTCACCATGAGTCTGGATGATTTCGTCATTTCCTACTTTGTCACCGGCTCGCGCTTCATCACGCTCCCGGTCGAGATCTACAACTACGTCAAAAAGCCGATCCAGCCGAAGATCTATGCGCTGTTTACGCTGATGTTCCTTGTGATCCTCGTCCTGATGGTGACAATGAACCTGCTCCAGACCCGCAGCGACAAGTCCCGTCACGCAGGAAGGAGGGCACGCGCATGAAAAAGAGAGTCTTTTCGCTCCTGCTGGTATTCGTGCTGATCGCGGCCCTGCTGCCGCAGCCGGTCTCCGCCGCCCGTGAAGAGATCACAGTCTACAACTGGGGCCAGTACATCTCCGACGGCTCGGACGATTCTCTGGACGTGATCGCCGCCTTTGAGGAGGCGACGGGCATCCATGTCAATTATCTGACCTTCGACTCCAACGAGTCCATGTACACCAAGCTCAAGACCGGCGGTGCCAGCTACGATGTCATCATCCCCTCCGACTATATGATCGCAAAGCTCATCGAGGAGGATATGCTCGAGCCGCTGGACTTCGCCAACATCCCGAACTATGAGTACATCGACGAGGCATTCCGCAATCAGGCCTATGACCCGGAGAACCTGTACTCCGTCCCCTATACTTGGGGCACGGTCGGTCTGATCTACAATCGGAACTATGTCTCGGACGAGGACGCGGAAAGCTGGAGCTGCCTGTGGAACAGCAAGTATGCCGGGAAGCTTCTGATGTTCGACAACCCGCGCGATGCGTTCGCCATCGCGGAGTCGATGCTCGGCTATAGCCTCAACACGGAGGATTTCACCGAACTGAAAAACTGCGCCGATCTGCTTGCGCAGCAGAAGCCCGTTCTTCAGGCCTACGTCATGGACCAGATCTTTGACAAGATGGAGCGCGGCGAGGCATGGGCGGCCCCCTACTACGCAGGCGACTATCTGACGATGGTCGAGGAAAATCCCGATCTCGGCTTCAGCCATCCGAAGGAAGGCTACAACATCTTCATCGACGCCATGTGCATCCCGAAGGGCTGCCAGAACAAGTCCGGTGCGGAGGCGTTCATCAACTTCCTCTGTGACCCGGAGATCTCCGCCGCCAACCTTGACTACATCGGCTACTCCACCCCGGAGACCGCCGCCAAGGAGTATCTGGACGAGGAGATCACCACCAGCCCGGTTGCCTACCCTGACGACGAAACGCTCGCGCGCAGCGAGAGCTTCGCAGCAATGAGCGTCTCAGCCACGCAGACGATGAACGACCTGTGGCTGTCCGTCAAGACCAGCGGCTCGAACACGACGATGTACCTGATCCTGACGCTGGCTGCCATTGCCGCCGTCATTCTCTTCTTCGTGATCTCCGGCATCTGCCGCCGCCGCAAAATGGCGCGCCGCTGCCGCAAGTGGAGATCCGCATAACCATCCACGCCATACGCCAAAGCCGGAAAGCGAATGCTTTCCGGCTTTCCAATTTGTTTGTAATTTTCGCTTTTCTTTATAAAAAGTATATGCTATAATGCTGAAAAAGGAGGTTTTATCCATGCAAATGTTATCCGTCCGCGAGGCGATGGAAAAGCGCCACTCTGTGCGCTCCTATCTCTCCACTCCCATTCCTCAGGACATTCTGCTCACGATGAAGCAGGCCGTCAAGGAATATGCTTCCGCCGCAAAAATGCGCATCCAGCTCGTCACCGATGAGCCGGACGCCTTCAAGGGCTTTCTGGCCCATTACGGACACTTCGTCGGCGTCCGCAACTACATCGCCTTTGTCGGTCAGAAGGACGATACGCTTGACGAGCGCACGGGCTATTACGGAGAAAAGCTTGTCCTGCTCGCCCAGCAGCTCGGATTGAGCACCTGTTGGGTCGCGCTGACCTACAGCAAGCGCAAATGTCCCGCCATCGTCAATCCCGGTGAAAAGCTGGTCTGCGTCATTGCCCTCGGCTACGGCATTTCGCGCGGCAGTCCGCACAGAAACCGTCCGCTGGAGCAGGTCTGCAACCTGACCGACGCCTCGCCCGACTGGTTCCGCAGCGGTATGGAGGCCGTCATGCTGGCCCCGACCGCCATGGATCAGCAGCGCTTTTTCTTCCGGCAGGAGGGCGATGAGGTATCGGTGCGCTCGACCGGCGGCCCGTGCAGCAAGATCGACCTTGGCATCGTCAAATGCCACTTTGAGCTTGGAGCCGGTACGGAAAACTTCCGCTGGGCCGGCGCGCCGCAGTCCGAAGTGCCTGAGGCCGCATCGGATCCGGATGCGGAGGATGCCCCGTAAGCTTCCCAGAAACAGAGAAATGCCCGCGTATGCAGAGTGCATACGCGGGCGTTCTGTTTGCTGTCAGACATTTCCGTCCGGGAAATGGACGCGCATGGTCGTTCCCTTTCCGGGCTGGCTTTCCAGCTCGATCCTGCCGCCGAGATACTGCACGGCGTGCTTGACGATGGAAAGGCCGAGGCCCGTTCCTCCGGACTGACGCGAATGGCTCTTATCGACCCGGTAGAAGCGCTCGAAAACGCGGCTCTGGTGCTCCGGCGGGATGCCGATGCCGGTGTCCTGCACGGTCACGACCGCGCCGTGCGCTGTGCCGTCGATGGTCACATCCACGTTGCCGCCCTCACGGTTATACTTGACGGCGTTGTCACAGAGGTTATAGATGATCTCCGAAGCAAGCCTGCGGACGGTCGTGATCTGCCTGTCGTCTCCATGGACGCGGATCGTGACCTGCTTTTCCGCCGCAGCGCTGGCCAGCGAGGCGGAGGCCTCCTCGGCCAGCTTTTTCAGATCGACCGGCTCGAACGGCAGCTCCCCGCCCTCGTCCAGCTGAGACAGGCGGATGATGTCCTCAATGAGCGTCACAAGACGCGCCGCCTCGGTGCGGATATGGCCGACAAAGCGCGGCATGTCCTCCTGCTTCACGAGGCCGTTTTCGATCAGCTCCGCGCTGCCCATGATGGACTGGAGCGGCGTTTTCAGCTCGTGGGAAACATTTGCTGTGAATTCGCGGCGATTGCGTTCGGCAAAGGCCTGCTCCGTCACGTCAAACGCCAGCAGCACCGCGCCGATGACCGTGCCCTCCGATTCGATACGGCTGATATCGAGCTGATACTCGCGTCCGCCGCGCTCCACACGCAGCTCCGCGTGGCCCTCCTCCAGCGCACGCCGGATGGCGCAGCTGATCTCATGGCTCCGTTCAACGGTCAGGAAATCCTGTCCGACACAGTCCGGCTCCGCATGGAACAGCTCCCTTGCCGCCGGGTTGATACTCAGCACCGTCCCCTTTTCATTCATCAGGACGAGGCCTTCGTTCATGCTCGCCGTGATCTGGGCGAATTCGTCCTTCTTCTGCTGGAGCGTGCGCAGCTGCGCGTCGATCTGGCGGCGCTGCTGATTGATGCGCGTGAGTAGCGGAGAAAGCTCCTCATAGGTATCGTTTTCCAGCGGCTTTTCCAGATCGAGACGGTTGAGCGGCGCGACGATCCGGGCGGAGATGCGCTTTGCCAGAACAAGCGCCAGAATGAGCGCCGCCGCCAACACGACCAGCATCGGCTGGAGCATCCCCATCACAAGCACGCCCGCCGTGGCGCGGCTGATCGAAATACGCAGGATGGAGCCGTCCGTCAGCTTTTTCGCGTAGTAGATCGTCTTTTCCAGAAGCGTGCTGGAGTAGCGGGAGCTTTGCCCCTCGCCGGTCTCGAGCGCCTGTCGAACCTCCTCGCGCTTGGCATGATTTTCCATGCTGCTTTCGTCGGCCTGCGAGTCAAACAGCACCTCGCCGGACGGCGCGATCCACGTCAGGCGGTAGCTCTCCCCTTCCAGCGCCTTGAGATATGTTTTTCCGCTGCATTCCACGCCCGTCTGTGCCAGCGCAAGCTCGTCCTCGAGCTGACGCTCCTGAACGCCGCCGAAATAGTCATACAGGCAGCCCATGATGATGAGCACACTGCACAGAAGCACGACGGCGGCCGCCGCCATGATGGACAGAAAGATTTTTCTTGTCATGGCTGTACCTCCAACCGATAGCCGATGCCGCGCACCGTCTCGATCCGCGCGCCGTATTTTCCAAGCTTCTGGCGAAGCGTCCGGATATGCATATCCACCGTCCGCGTTTCGCCGATGTAGTCCTCGCCCCAGATCTCACTGAACAGCTGGTCGCGGGTGAACGCAACGCCCGGATGCGACAGGAACAGCCGCAGAAGCTCAAACTCCTTGTAGGTCAGCTGGACGCGCTCAGAATCCGCCGTCACGGTGTGCTCGTCCAGATTGACCGTCAGCCCGTCCGATTTCAGGATGTGCTGCACCGGCGCCGGACGGCACCGCCGCAGGACGGCCTTCACGCGCGAGACCATCTCCATCATGCCGAACGGCTTGACCAGATAGTCGTCCGCGCCAAGGTCAAGGCTCTGGATCTTGTCGTATTCCATGCCCTTGGCCGTTGCCATGATGACCGGGATCTCCGCCGTTTCGGGGCTGCTCTTCAAAAACTGCAGCAGCGACACGCCGTCTTCTCCCGGAAGCATCACGTCCAGAAGCACAAGCTCCGGCTTCTGCTCACGGAGCGCGGCCCGGAACGCGTCTCCGTCTGCAACGCCCTTCGCCTCAAAGCCGGTCGAATTGAGGGTATACACCTCGATGTCGCGGATACTGGCGTCGTCCTCGACACATAAGATCATGCTTTATCCTCCCCCTTGTGAACGCCGGTCACGGAGAACAGCACCCACTCTGCAATATTGGTCGCGTGGTCGCCGATGCGCTCGAAATACTTTGCGATCATGAGCAGATCCAGCGCGTATTCTCCGTCGTCCGGATTCTGCGCGATCAGCGTAATGAGCGCGCTCTTGACCTTCAGGAAATAGTCGTCCACAACGTCGTCGTACCGAATCACACCCTCCGCCAGCGCCGTATCGCGCTTGACAAAGGCGTCCACGCTCTCGGTCACCATGCGGATGGTCGCACGTCCCATCTCGCCGATGGCCTCGCAGTTCTCACATGAGCGGCCCTTGAGGAACGTAATGATCTCGGCGATATCCGCCGCCTGATCTCCGATCCGCTCCATGTCCGTGATCATTTTGAGCGCCGCCGAGATCTGCCGCAGGTCGCGCGCAACGGGCTGCTGCTGGAGCAGAAGCTTGAGGCACATGGATTCGATGTCGCGCTCCATCTGGTCGATCTCCGTATCGAGCGGCGCGACCTTCGCGGCCAGCGTGGAGTCGCCGTCCAGCAGCGCCTTGGCTGCCAGCGCGATCACTTCCTCGCACATTGCGCCCATTTCGATCAGATCCTTGTTCAGCAGCGCAAGCTGCTCGTCAAACCGGCTTCTCATTATCCAAACCTCCCCGTGATGTAATCCTCTGTCCGCTTGTCCTTCGGCTGCGCAAACATCTGCTCGGTATCGCCGTATTCCACAAGCTCTCCGAGCAGGAAGAACGCCGTCTGGTCGGAGATGCGCACCGCCTGCTGCATATTGTGCGTGACGATGATTATAGTGTAGCGGTCTTTCAGCCCAATTGCAAGCTCTTCTATCTTGGAAGTGGAAATCGGGTCGAGCGCGCTGGTCGGCTCATCCATCAACAGCACATCCGGCTGGACGGCCAGCGCCCGCGCGATGCAAAGGCGCTGCTGCTGTCCGCCCGAAAGGCCCAGCGCCGACTTTTTCAGCCGGTCCTTGACCTCGTCCCAGATGGCCGCGTCCCGCAGCGACTGCTCCACGATCTCGTCGAGCTTTGCCTTCGCGCGGATGCCGTGCGTGCGCGGGCCGTAGGCGATGTTGTCGTAAATGCTCATCGGGAACGGATTCGGCTTCTGGAACACCATGCCGATCTGCCGCCGAAGCTCGTTGACATCCACCGACGGGTCGAAAATGTTCTGCCCGCGGTATTTGACCTCACCCGTGATCTTGACCGTCGGGATCAGGTCGTTCATGCGGTCAAGGGTTTTCAGAAACGTAGATTTTCCGCAGCCGGAGGGCCCGATCAGCGCGGTGATGCTCTTTTCCGGGATGCGGATGCTGATATTTTTCAGGGCCTGCGTCGGGCCATACCACAGGCACATGTCCTGAACCGTAATCAAGTCGCTCATAGGCTTCTCCTTTTCAATTCATCCTCAAATGCCAGACCGTACCAATGGGCCGACTGGCGCTGCCGTGTTGCGTAGATGCAGTCGTCGCAGAAAGCTGCCGCGCGTACAAGCGCCATCCGCGTATCCGCTCCGTTGAGCAGCTCGCCGCAGAGGCTGGATGCGAACACATCTCCCGCACCATGCAGCGTGATATCGATTTTTTCCTTCTCGACACGCAGCAGGTCCCCGGCCTTCAGCCGTGCGAGATACCCGATGCTGCCGCCGTGCTCGATGCTTGTAATGACGGCCTCGAAGGCCGGAAGCGCTCTGAGCAGCGTCTCATCGTCCGTGCTGAGCGGCAGTCCGGCCAGCAGCGCCGCCTCCGTGCGGTTTGGCGTAATGATGTCGGCCATCCCGGCCAGCTCCCGCATCGCCGGGATGAAATCCGGCGTAAAGCAGCCGTAGAGGCTCCCGTTGTCTCCCAAAACCGGATCGACCAGAATTCGCGTATCCGGGCCTGCAAAATCGCGAATAAACTGCTTTGCAAATTCGATCTGCTCCACGGAAAGGAAAAAGCCCGTGTAAATGCAGTCGAATTTCAGATGCAGCTTTTTCCAATGCTCCGCAAACTGCTTCATTTCCTCCGTCAGATCTCTGACGACATAGCCGTCAAAGCCGCCGGTATGCGTGGAAAGGAGCGCCGTCGGAAGCGCGACCGCCTCCACACCATAGCCGGAAAGGATCGGAACCGAGACGCTCAGGGAGCACTTTCCAAAGCACGAATAATCGTTCAGGAGCGCGGCACGCTTCATGCCCGTGCCGTTCACGTCTTTCATAGGCTTCTCCTTTTCTTGAAATATCTTCCGACCAGCGTCGCGGAGAGGTTGATGAGGAGCGTCAGCACCATCAGAATCGACGCGATGGCGAACGCCACGTCAAACTCGCCCTGCTCCTTGGCGTATACATAGAGCGCAACGGTCAGCGTCGCGCCGGAATTCTTGAGTCCCTTCGCCAGTCCGTAGAGCGTGTGGGCAAAGCCCGCTGTGTACAGCAGCGCCGCCGTCTCGCCGAGGATACGCCCGACCGCCAGAATGCAGCCGGTGATCACGCCGTCCACGCATCCGGGCATCACGACCGTCCGGATCACGCGCCATTTTCCCGCGCCAAGTCCGAACGCGCCCTCGCGGTAGCTCTGCGGGACGGTCTTAAGGCTCTCCTGCGTGGTGCGCATGATGGTCGGCAGATTCATGATGACAAGCGTCATGCTGCCTGCCCACAGGGAGGTCTTCATGCCGAGGAACTGGCAGAAGAACAGCATACCGACCAGTCCGTAGATGATCGACGGAATGCCGGAAAGCGTTTCCGCCGCGTATTCAATGATGCCGACAAGACGCTTGTTGGCAGCATATTCCGTCAGATAGATCGCCGCGCAGACACCGAGCGGAAGCACGATCAGGAGCGTCGCCATCACGACATAGAGCGTATTGAGCAGATCCGGCAGAATACCGATGGTACCGCTCAGATAGCTGGGCGAGGTGGAGACCAGCTCCCACGAGAGATTCGGGACGCCCTTATACAGGACATAGCCGATCAGAAACAGTACCAGCAGGCAGGTTAGCCCCGCCGCCAGATACATCAGCACGCGCAGAATGATGTTGTACGCGCGCCGGGATGCCGAAATACCTTGATGCATAGCCGTTACTCCTTACTGCGCTTGAGGAAAAAGTTCAGCGCGGCGTTGATGAGCATGATGAACAGGAAGAGCACCAGCGCGATGGAAAACAGCGCCTGCCGCTGTAAGCCGCTGGAATAGGACATTTCGCTGGCGACCGCCGTCGTCAGGAAGCGCACGCTCTGGAACAGAGACGGCATGTTGGCGACGTTGCCGGAGACCATCATGACCGCCATAGCCTCGCCGATGGCGCGTCCGACGCCCAGAACGACCGCGGCTGCGATGCCGCTTTTCGCTGCCGGAACGCTCACGCGGAACCAGGTTTCGACCGGCGTTGCGCCAAGCGCGAGGGAAGCGTCCTCATACTCGGGCGGGACGGCTTCCAGCGCCGTCATGGATACCTTGATGATGGAGGGCAGGATCATGATGGCCAGCACGATGATGGCCGCAAGCAGGCTTGCGCCGTCCGGAAGCCCGAAAACCTTTCGGATACCCGGAACCAGCACCAGCATACCGACCAGACCATACACGACCGAAGGAATGCCTGCCAGCAGGCTGACGGCCTCCTCCACCACCGCGCGCAGGCACGGCGAAGCGGCCTTCGCGAGAAAAACCGCCGTCAGGAAGCCGATGGGAACGCCAAGCACGATAGCACCGGCCGTACCGTAGATGCTGGTCAGGATGAAGGGCAGAATACCAAACTGAGGCTCCGCCTGCGTCGAGGCCCATACCCTTCCGAACAGGAATTTTCCAAGGCCGATCTCATGGATCGCCGGGATGCCGCTGATGACGAGATATACCGTGATCAAAAGCACGCAGCCAACCGTCACCAGTCCCATGACCAGAAAAATTCCGTGGATGATGTTTTCCAATAAGCGCTTCTGGCTTGCCGAAAACGACTCCCGAAGCTTGCGATGACCTGTCATGTTATACCGCCTTTTCTTTTGGTTTCCGCCGGCTTACAAACGAACGCAAAGACTTGTGCGCGCTTGTCAGCCGGCGCAGGATGCTCCGGTGCGGCGATGGCCCGGAGACCATCGCCGCATTTTGCAGATCATGCTACAGGCACTGCGCCTGCTGCCGAGATGAGGCTTGCCGCGTCAGAGGACAGAGCAAAGTCGAAGAACTTCTGCGCCGCATCCGAGAGCTTCGTGCCTTCCTTGGTGACCAGAACGAACGGACGCTGGACCTTGTAGCTGCCGTCCTTGACGGTCGCTTCGGTGGCCGCCACGCCTTCCACGCTCAGCGCCTTGACGCTGTCCTTGAGCGCTGCCAGAGAGGCGTAGCCGATGGCTGCCGGGTTCTGGGAGACGGTGGTGATCACGTCGCCGGTGGAGGTCAGCTCCTGACGGTACTGGCAGGCGTCCTTCGTGCCGGTGATGGACTCGAAGCCGTCGCGGGTACCGGAGCCGGCCTCGCGGCCGATCAGGACGATCTCTGCATCCTCGCCGCCGACATCCTTCCAGTTGGTGATCTCGCCGGTGTAGATCTTTGCGATCTGGTCGATGCTCAGGTCGGAAACGGAGTTGTCCGGATGGACGATAATGGCGATGCCGTCCAGCGCGACGGTCGTGCCGACAAGGCCGGAGGCCTTTTCCTCATCCTTCAGAGCGCGGCTGGAAAGACCGATGTCGCAGCGTCCTTCGGAGACGGCGGTGATGCCGGAGCCGGAACCGGTGGGGTTGTAGGTAAAGCTGATGCCGTCGTTATCCTTCATGAACTGCTCACCGAGGGCGCCGATCACCTTTTCCATCGAGGTCGAGCCGTCGGTCGAAACACTGCCGGATTCCTTCTTTGCGCAGCCGGCCAGCGCGGCGACTGCCAGCACCAGAACGAGTGCAAGACATACGAATTTTTTCATTTCTTTTTTCTCCTTTGTTTTCATATTGTTTTGATTTCCGATCACGCTATAAGCATACCGCCGGTGCGTAAAATCAGAAAGCTTTCTTTTGTAAAATCCATGTCAAATGAATTTCGGATTGCACTTTCCGCAATTTCAAGGTATGATATACAAAATCGATATACCGCTCCGGCACGCGCCGGATATTTAAGGATCAAAAGGAGAAAACATATGCGCTCTGAATATGACGTGATCGCTCTCGGCGAGCTTCTGATCGATTTTGCCTGCAAGGAAACGGACGCGGACGGATATCCCGTCATGGCCGCGCACCCCGGCGGCGCTCCGGCGAATTTTCTCGCCGCGCTGACGCGCTTCGGCGCGAAAACGAGCATGATCGGCAAGGTCGGCGCGGATACCTTCGGCAAGCTGCTGCTCGGCACGCTGGAAAAGGCCGGGATCGGCACGGAGGGCATGATTGAGGCTCCTGACGTTTTTACAACGCTCGCGTTCGTGACCTTCGACCCCGACGGCGACCGGCACTTCGCCTTTGCCCGCAAGCCCGGCGCAGACACCTGTCTGCGCAAGGACGAGATCTCCACAGGGCTTCTGGACCGCACACGCGTTCTGCACTTCGGAACGCTCTCCCTGACCGACGAGCCGGCGCGCTCGGCGACGCAGTTCGCCGTTGCGTATGCAAAGGAGCACGGAAAGCTCATTACCTTCGACCCCAATCTCCGCAGGCCGCTCTGGAATGATCTTGCGCAGGCAAAGGAGCAAATGCTCTGGGGCCTGCGGCAGGCGGACGTTGTAAAGATCAGTGACGAGGAGGTCTCCTTCCTCTTCGGAGACATTTCCTATGAGGAAGCCGCGCAGAAGCTTCTGAACGAGTTCGGCATCCGGCTCGTTTTTGTCACGCTCGGCAAAAACGGCTGCCTGTTCGCAAACCGCAATGCCGTTGGCACCGTCCCTGCCCTCACCGGCCTTCACACCATCGACACCACCGGCGCGGGCGATATTTTCGGCGGCTCTGCCGTCTGGAAGCTGCTCCAGACCGGGAAAGCGCCGGAGGCGCTGGACGGCACGGAGCTGGAAGAGATCGTCCGCTTTGCCTGCGCCAGCGCGGGACTCTCAACGGAAAAGCCGGGTGGCATTTCCAGCGTTCCCGCGTTCGAGGATGTCTGCGCCCGCGCGGGGCTTTGACCCGCACGCAGAAATTCAGGAGCTGTGATCGTATGAAAAACGGAAAAACCATTCTTTACCGCGTCTACCAGGGCGCAATGGCGCTGGCTCTCCGCGTGCTTCCGGAGAAAAAGCAGGAGCTTGTGACTGGAAACGGAAGCTTTCTCAAGGCCGCCGTCATTCTCAAGCAGCATGGCGTACACAAGGTGCAGATCGTGACGACTGCCGGAACTGTCCGCCGCGGAACGCTTGCACCGCTGCTCTCCGAGCTGGAAAGCAAGGGCATTGAAGCTGCCGTGTTCGACGGCGTCCGTCCGGACCCCGATCTTTCCTGCATCGAGTGCGCCGCGAAAAGCTACCGCGACGAGGGCTGCGACGCCTTTCTGAGCGTCGGCGGCGGCTCCGCCATCGACTGCACCAAGCTGGCCGCCGCCCGCACGGTCAAGCCGGAGCAGCCGGTCGAAAAAATGAAGGGGACGCTCAAGGTGCGCAGGAAGCTTCCGTTCACCGTCGCCGTCCCCACCACCGCCGGTACCGGCTCCGAGGTCACGGCCGCAGCAGTGGCGACCGACGCGAAGCGTGAGCTGAAGTTCCCGGTGGCAGACCTCTGCCTCGTACCGGACGCGGCCATTCTCGACCCGCTGCTCACCTGCGCTCTGCCCAAAAGCATCACGGCGGATACCAGCATGGACGCCTTCACACACGCCATCGAGGCTTATACGAACTGCTTTGCCTCGCAGAAGGTACGCCATTACGCGCTCGATGCGATGAAGCTCATTCACGAGAATCTGCTTTCAGCGTACATGGACGGCTATAATCTGCCCGCGCGGGAGCATCTGCTCCTCGGCTCGTATTACGCGGGCATCGCGTTCACGAACGGCTATGTCGGCTACGTCCATGCCATCGCCCATGCCCTCGGCGGACTTTATCACATCCCGCACGGGCAGGCCTGTGCGACGGTGCTTCCCATTGTGCTCGAGGCATATGGTTTCCGCATCACCGGTAAGCTTGCGCGTATCGCGGAATACCTCTTCCTCGGCGGGCAGACAGATACCGAAAAGGCGGAGGCCGTCCTCTCCCGCATCCGCGAGCTGGAGCGGAAGATGGACATACCGCAGGCCGTCGCAGAGCTGCGGGAGGATGATATCCCCGAGATCGCCGTCCGCGCGCTCCGGGAGGCCAATCCTACCTACCCTGTTCCCGTTATCTGGGATCAGGCGGAGATGGAGGCCGTCGTCCGAAGGCTGCTTCCATAAGAAGCAGGTGCAAAAAGTGCCGCCCACCGGGCGGCACTTAATTTATCCGAGCCTTTTTGATATAAGAAAACGTCGTAATCGTATACGCAAGATCAAGCCTGCGAATCCTGATACTCCGAGGGGCTCATGCCCGCGACCTTTTTGAAGGTCGCGGAGAAGTAGGCGATATCGCGGTAGCCGACGGCCTCTGCGACCTCGTAGACCTTTAACCGTCCCTGACGCAGAAGCTCCATGGCCTTGTGGATGCGGTAGCGTGTAAGATAATTGCCGATCGTGTAATCGGTCTCCTTTTTGAAGAGATGGCTCAGATGGCCTTCGCTCAGGTCAAGCTGCGCGGCGATCTGGCCGACGCTCAGATTGCTGTCGGCGTAATTCTGACCGATGTAATCCATAGCCTCGAGCACATAGCGGCTTTTGCCGCCTTTTTTGACGCCGGGAACGCCGGAGGCAGCGTTCGTGCGCTCGGACTGCGCCTTGAGCCTGCCTTGCAGCGTGAGCACTGCCTTTTCCAGATCGCCGTCGTGAAACGGCTTGAGCAGAAAATCGACCGCGCCGAGGCGGAGAGCGCTCTGCGCATAGGCGAAGCTGTCATAGGCCGTCAGGATGATGACAAAAACGGAATTTCCAGCCTCGCGCAGGCGGCTGACCATTTCCAGCCCGTCCATTTTCGGCATTTTCAGGTCTGTGATGATGAGCGAGGGATGCAGCCGCTCCACCGCCTCCAGACCTTCCTCACCGTTTGCGGCCTCCCCGACGATCACGCAGTCGAGCGCCGCCCAGTCCACCGCAAGCACGATGCCCTTGCGGATCATTTCCTCGTCCTCCACGACGAGCACCCTCAGCATTGGGAATCCCTCCTTCCGGCCGGAAGCACGGCGATGATGCACGCGCCGCCTCCGACCGTATTGTTTTCAAGGCGCAGGCCGAAGCGCTCGCCGTAGTGTTTTTTCAGAATGGTATCGACGTTGAAAAGGCCGAGATGGCCGGTCTGCTTCTCTGGCGGGCGGTACGGCCCGAGCAGCTCCGGCGGCAGGCCGCGTCCGTTGTCGCGGACGCGAAGCTCCAGCGTTCCGTCCGGCAGAAGGCGGGCCGAGGCGGTGATCTCGCCGTGCTCAACGCCCTCCAGACCGTGCAGGATCGCGTTTTCCGCAAGCGGCTGGAGCAGCATTTTCGGAACCATGAGCGCTTCCAGCTCCTGCGGAACGTCGGCGTGGTAAACGAAGCTGTCGGAAAGGCGGATACGCTGGATCTCAATATAGCGGCTGAGGATCTCAAGCTCCTTTTTCAGCGGGACGAATTCGTCCGGAGAGATGCAGAAGCGCAGGATGTCCGCCAGATTCGTGGACATCAGCGCCACCTGCGGCACCTGATTGATCTTGCTGATCCACTTCATGGTGTCCAGCGTGTTGCAGAGAAAATGCGGGTTTAGCTGTGCCTGAAGCATACGGATCTGCGCGTCGTTGAGCGCCTGCTGGTTTTCCAGCAGCGCCTGCTGGTTATGCTGGAGCGCGACGACCATGGAGTTGAACTGCACGGCCAACTCGTCCAGCTCGTCGTGGCGGCCCTCCGGCACCGGGACGCGGACGTCGAGGTCGTTTTTGCCGACCTGACGGATGCCATGGTGCAGCCGTCCGATGGGGCGGAAGGTGGTGCGGCTGAGCTGCAGACTCATGAGGATGCTCACGACCACGCAGATGAGCGCGCTGAGCGCGCTCACAGTATACAGAAGGCGGAGCGTATCCTTCGTAAAGACCTGCGGCTGCTGAAGGACCAGAACGAGGCCCGTGCCGGGATGGACGCAGACGGTATAGAGAAATTCGTCGGAGCTGCCCGTGAGCGGCAGGCCGGATAGCAGCTGCATCCGCAGCGCATCGGTCAGAGACTGTGCCTGCGCCGGACGCGAGCAGTAGATCGCGCGCCAGAAGCGATCGAGGAGCAGAAGCTCATTTTGTGCGCCGGCCTTACCGCCGAGCAGCGCTTGAAGGTTGGCTTCATAGACCTCGATCACCAGATAGCCCATCGGCGCGCCGTAGCGGTCGGTCAGAAGCGCGCCCGCCTGCAGGAGCGGCTGCGCCGTGTCCGACGGATCCTCGGACGCGGAATAGAAAAGCGTTCCGGCCTCCGCGCGCGCGGCCTCGCTGAGAATGCCCCAGTTCGTCGGGAGCGTGCGGTCCTCCGGCGCGGTCTGCGTGGAATAGCGCCAGCGGCCGGAGATATCGTAGAGATCGAACCGCGCAAAGCTGCGGACGCTCTCCGTCGCGCTGAACAGCTGCGTGTAGACCTCGGAATCCTCGGCGGCGCCGTCAAAAAGCGCCTTTGTCACGAGAGAATTGGTTTGCAGAGAGTCCAGAACCTCCTGAAAGCCCTCGTGGAGCGCATCAAAGGACTGCGAGATGCTGTCAAGCTGTGTCTGCGCCGTCTCGCTTGCGTCCGTTTGCAGACGCAGGCGGAAAATTTGCAGCAGCAGCGCCGAGCAGATCAGCATCGGCACCAGCGAGACCGCCAGAAACGCGGCGTTCAGCCGCTGGCGGAAAGAATGAAAGGAAAACAGCTTCATGACTCCGGCTCCGTATCGAGATAGAATGCCCAGCTCATTAAGATCGCGTCGCGGTGCGCGCTTGCCCAGCCGACATCATAATCGACCTGCGTCAGCTGCTTGAGCGGTGGAAGCTTGCTGGCAGGCTCCACATCGCTCCGCACCGAGCGGCGGTAAAAACGTTCCTGGATCAGCTCCTGCACGTCGCGGCTGACCGTAAAGTCCACAAAGGCCTTCGCGTTGTCCGGATGCGGCGCGCCGGAGACGATGGCGGTGCCGTCGGGAACGCAGCTCGTGCCGTCCGTTGGATAGATCATTTCGATCTCGTCTCCGGCGGCGATGCGCTTGAGCGCGGTCTCCTCCAGCGTGATCCCGGCCAGCGATTCGCCGGAGGCGACGGACGAGACGATCTCACCGGAGCCGGAAAGGAGCTTCCCGTCCAGATTTTCCGCAAAGCGCTGCAAGACCGCGTCCTGCTCCTCCTCGGAGAGGGCATAGAGCATGGTCACAAGGCCGGTGTAGCTGGAGCCGGAGACGGACGGGTCAGCAAAGGCGATCTTCCCGCGCAGCTCCGGTGAGAGAAGGTCCGCCCAACTCCGGAGGCTTTCGGAGGAAAGCAGCTTCGGATTACAGATCAAAACGACCGGCAGGGACGAAAACGGCGTCCAGACATCATCCGGCGAGCGGTACTGCGCCGCGATCTGCGCCGCGTCCTGACAGGAATAGGGCGCAAAGCAGCCGCTGTAGGATTGCAGGCTCTCCACGCCGCCGCCGAACATCACGTCGGACTCCGGTGCGTCCTTTTTGCTGCGGATGCGCTCGAGAAGCTCATTGGTTCCGCCCTCCACGACCTCGACCCAGATGCCGGTGCGCGATTCAAATTCCTTGACGATGGGCCACCAGACCTCTTTTTTGTGCGAGGTATAGAGGACGAGCCGCTCCGAGTCGCCGGGTGCAAGGCCGTCCGGCGTCTGCACACTTGAGGTGCAGGCGGTCAGAAGCAGAAGGGATAAAAGCAGGAGAAGCGCGGTAAACCTTTTCATGAGACTTCCTTTCGAAGGGCGATTCCGATCAGCCGCATTGCAGATTGAGGTAGACGCGGTCAAAGCGCTGCGCGGCCAGATCGTCCTTTCGGATGTAAAAATAGATGCAGCCGCAGTCGCCGAACATCAGCTCGTCCGACAGCGTTCCGAACTGGGCCAGCAGCGTCCATTCGCCGCCGGTTTCCAGCAGCGCCTGCTGCTCCTTGGCGGAGAGCTGCGCATAATCGTCCCAGTTGAGTCCTGCGGCGTGCATGGCGCATTCCAGAAGGATCGAGCCCTGGATCAGCTCGGCATAGCCGAGCAGCTGGAAGCATTCTGCGGGATCGTGCTCAAGCTCCACGCCGTTCTGCCGGAGCTGCGCCTCATAAAGATCGTAGATGCGGAAGCGCTCCGCCGCGCTCAGCTCGGAGAGCGATAGCTCCTCGGAGGACGGATAGCTGACCTTGCCCTGCATCGTAAGCGGCGATTCGGGGACCATCAGCGAAGCGGGCAGCGACTTCGGCGGCGCGGTCGGCCGGAGCGCGTCCGGAGACACATCATAATAATAGACCCGGGCGCAGCCGTCGTCCTCGAGATTGCCCCACGCCATGGTTTGCAGCTCATAGAAGAAGTAGAGCATTCCCGTGTGCGGCAGAAGCCCCTCCGGGTCGAAGCCGGCTGCCTGCGACAGATCGATCTGCGCAAGGAAGGAAAGCGGACGGCTTTTCCGGACGCCCTCATAGTCGGTGCCCTCGAAATACGGCCATTGGAAGCCCGCTGGGAGGTCGGGAATGCCGCCGATCTTGGAAGCGCCCTTCGCGGGCACACCGCTTTCACGCACAAGCGTTATGGCGTTCTTTTTGCCGGATAGAAGCTGCTCGGCAAGACGCTCCGCCGAGTCGTTTTTCTTTTTCATGGAGATCACCCCATACAGAATTATAGCAGAGATCAGGACGAACAGCAAACAGAGGAATACAAGCGTTTTTCGTTTGTTCATGGCGGCTCCTTTGGACATTCTGACCAGCTTGCGCTGCAATTTGACCATATTATAGCATACACGGCACGCGCAATCTATCCATATGATACAAAAATATCAGAGAATCACAAATTAACGCAGTTTTGTCCCCTGTTCATCGGAAAAAGAAAAAAGTAAAATAAAACTATCCCGAGCCGGGGCGATGCCGCGGCTCCCGACAAATATGATAGGAGGAACCATTATGAAAAAGATTCTTGCACTTCTGCTTGCAGTCTCCATGATCCTGGCGATGGCCGCCTGCGCCGCAGCGCCCGCACAGAATGAGCCTGCAAAGACAGACGACACCCCCAAGACCGAGACCCCCGCAGAAAACAACAACGAGGAAACTCCCGCCGAGACTCCGGCTGAGACTCCGGCTGAGACTGACGAAAACCTGACCGAGACCCAGAAGATCATCAAGGAAGCCGAGGGCATGACGCTCGAGGAGCTGGCCAAGAAGGCCATCGAAGAGTCCAACGGCAAGATGTTCTATGGCGTCGGCAACTCCAGCCGCGGCAAGAGCGCTCTGCCTCTGTTCATTGAATATCTCCAGTCCATCGACTCCAGCTACAGCATGGAGTTCGAGTGGCAGCAG
>ULVD01061810.1_pt1 | contig 36049 bp, 31 predicted proteins | sample 1959101 | NCBI WGS metagenome assembly ULVD01 (sample SAMEA4835777, study PRJEB28245) | human gut metagenome | biome: gut microbiome; material: fecal sample | place: Denmark | collected 2008
ACAGAATGATCCGTGGGGCTGTTGCATTGCCGGCTTTATGCCGGCGTGCAGCAACCCCTTGTTTTCGATATCCGGCTACTGTCCCCCTGACGGACAAATGGCTTCGGGGGGGCAGGGTGTGTTGGCACGTCTGTCCCTTTTTTCGTATAAAATCAGAAAAATCAAGAGGTATTGACATGAAAAAGATGAGCATACTCATTATCATCGCCCTTTTGGCGGCGTGTTTTGCCGCAGGCTGTACCCCTGAAAATGTTCCTGAGATCACAACGGCTCCTGATGTTACGGATTCCGTGGAGACAAAGCCCGGACTTACCGTTATTGACAGTGAACGCAAAACAAAGTTTGTGCTTATCCGCCCCGACATGAAAAGCAGTGAAAGCCCGGAGGTCGTTGCCGCGAAAAAGATCAGAAACGCTTTTGTGGCGGCGGGAATTGAGATTACCTTTACAACTGATTTTGATACTGAATCGGAATTTGAAATAATCGTCGGCGATACCGAACGCAACATTGAGGGCTTTACGTCGCCGGATTGGCAGACGCTGTGCAGCGGTGGATATCTCATTGCGGCGGTCGGAAGCAAGATAGTCATTTCCGGCGGCACCGAAGGACTTGAAGCGGCGGCGGATCGTTTTATCGGGATGATACCCGACAGCGGCGCTTTTGAGCTGCCTGCCGATTTCAGGATCACGGGAAATCCCGGCGCACCCCTCAGCAGCCTAACCTGCGGCGGCGTATCTCTTGACAGGTTTTATATTGAGTACCCCGAGGGCGACTCGGTCTGCTCGGTTGCGGCGTACACACTGCGGAGCAAAGTATTTGAGACTGCGGGAGTTTTGATGGAGGAATCGAAATCGGAGGACGGGCAGTACAGGATACTGCTTTCTCTGCTTCCGGATCTATCTGACGGAGACGCCGGCAGCTTTACAGTCACCGTTGACGGTACGACCGTAAATATCTGCGGAACATCACGCGGCGGTCTTTCGCGCGGAATTAACGAAGCGCTTGATTATTTTGCCGAAAACGGAGAAAACGGAGTGTATGATATGAAAAACGGAGAAGTATTTTCGCATAAATACGGCAAGGTCGTATGCTATGAGGACTTTGGCGCAAAGGGCGACGGAGTCACCGACGACGGCGCGGCAATAGCGGCGGCGCATGAATACGCCAATAAGAACGGTCTGCCGGTATTTGCGCGCGAGGATGCGACCTATTACATAGGCGGGGCGGCGCGCGACATCTGTATTATGACCGATACGGACTGGAGCAGCGCCCGGTTTATAATCGACGACAGAAATGTGGAAAACTGTGCTAAGGAGGTTTTTCTTGTTGCACCATCCGAGGGACTTATTACGCTTTCCGGCGTTGAAAAGCTCTCTGCGGGTCAGAAAAACATCGGTATAAAGCTGCCCTCCGACTGCATAGTCACTGCGGTCAACAGCGAGAAAAAGCAGTACATACGCTACGGCAACAACCAGAACAGCGGAGCGCCTCAGCAGGATAATTTCCTCGTTGACAAGGACGGCAATGTTTCGGACGACACACCGATACTTTGGAATTTTGAAAAGCTGACCTCGCTTGTTGCACGTCCGGTGGACGAAAAGACACTTACCCTTCGCGGCGGGATTTTCACCACAATTGCAAATGCCGACCCCGGCACGGCTTATTACTATCGCGGAATACGCATCTACCGCTCGAATGTCGTCGTGGACGGTCTGAAGCATCTGATCGATGACGAGGGCGGAGTCGGCGCTCCGTATTTCGGATTCCTGATATTCAACGGTTCGGTAAATTCCGAGGTGAGAGATTGCGTTCTTACCGGACACAAGACGTATAAAAAGATCGGAAGCGCGGGTACTACCGTCAGTATGGGTACCTACGATATAACGGCTACATCGTGTCTCGGTCTCAAGGTGATAAATTGCTCGCAGACCAACGATATACTTGACAATAGTCGCTGGGGCGTTTTCGCTTCCAACTACTCAAAGAACATCTTCTTTGACGGAGTCAGCTTTTCGCGGTTTGACGCACATCAGGGCGTTTACAATGTAACGCTGAGGAACTGCCGGCTGGGACATCAGGGGATAAATCTAATAGGTCACGGAACAGCTCTTATCGAAAACACCACGGTTTACAACAAATACTTTATAAACCTGCGCAGCGACTACGGCAGCACATGGAACGGAGACCTGATAATACGCAACTGCACGTATATTCCCGCCGCAGGAGCAAGGTGTGACGCGATAATTATCAACGGTTCAAACCCCGGAAGCCACGATTTCGGATATGTCTGCTATCTGCCGCGCAATATCGTTATCGAGGGGCTGGTCATTGAGGACAAAAACCCGTCTTCGTCATCCTATGTCGGACCTCGTCTGTATTCAAAAATGAACACCAACTATGCAAGCGCCGGCTACAAGGCGGAATACCCGATGGTCATGACCGAAAGCGTGACTGTGAGCGGGCTTAAGACGGCTTCCGTAAAGCCGCTGACGGTGTCCGAAAACAGGTATATGTTTGCGGGGCTTGAAATCAAGTTTGCGGATTGAGCCACATTTTCGCGCGGGTGTACCGCGTGAGAAAATAAAAAAATGAACACCACTTATATGTGTTCAAAAACGAGGAGATCTCAACGAAGATATGGAATAGCCGAAGCGGTACAAACCATATCAAGGAGAGATCTCCTCTGATTATTTGTGCCTGTCCGGCTCAGGATCGGTTATTATTCAGAATCGGTCAGGGATGTTATAAAATATCTCTTGACAAATGCGAAAGAATGCGCTATTATACTACCGTTATGCCACAAGAAAGGTCGTCAGGTCTTATATGAACTCCACCGCAACCGCTGTACTTCTGCTTCTCACAGGAATAGCATCAAGCGGAATTTATTCCGTCGGACTTGGTCCTGCAAATCGCCGCTGCAAAACTCTCTCTCAGCTGCAGCTATTCAACGGATGCTTTACGGTAATTGCGATGCTTGGCGCACTCACAGTCGCCGTTTTACAGGGGGATCGGCTTTACCTGCCGCTATCGGGTATTCTGGCTGCGTTTGCGTTCGGCTGTCTTTTCTCCGCGACGGTATTTACCAATCTGAAAGCGTTGGAGGAAGGTCCGCTCTCTCTTACAACGCTCATCGTCAATTTCAGCCTGATCATGCCGCTTGCCTATTCCTTCATTTTTCTTGATGAGGCGGTAACGCTTACGCGCGTTGTCGGCATTATTATGCTTGTCATTTGCATGGTGCTGTTTGCAAGTCCAAAGATCACGGGAGAGGGGAAGTTCTCAGTCAAGTGGCTCGTCTATTCCGTGCTTGCCCTATTATGCAACGGTACGCTTTCGCTTATTTCCAAGATATATTCGATGCATACCGATAACGCGTATGCGGTGCCATATCTTATTTACTGCTACTTTTTCGCTATGCTTGTTTCGTTCCTGCTTTTCTTTGTCCTTGACCGCAGACAGAAAGAAGGCACAAAAGTAAAAGCATTTTTTTCAAAACAGATGTGCGGTATCATCCTGCTTGTCGGCGCGGCAAATTATCTTCTGAATCTATCCGTCGTCCGGCTTGCAACCGTGATGGACGGTGCTATCGTTTACCCTGCTATCCAGGGTGGTGGACCTATAATTGCCGCACTGCTTTCGTGGATTCTGTTCAAGGAACACATTTCCTTGAAAAAAGCGGCGGCGATCGCCCTCGGTGCGGCGGCGATAGTGCTTCTTAATCTGTAAAAACGCGCGTGAGCTGACTTGTTCACATATAATGCTTTATTTTTAAGACTTTGGATGCATGGCTTTTTACAAAGCAGAAATATAATTGTATAAAATTTATAATTGGTATTGCTTTTGTGACTTTTATATGGTATAATCTTCTTAACGACACCGGATGTGCCGGTGATTAAAGAAAGGTGATTTACAATGAAGAGATTACTGTCAGTTCTTATCTGCGCGCTGCTGCTGGTTTCCGCGTTCTGCGTATCCGCATCAGCCGCCAATACGCTCACCAAAAGTTATGATGAAGCCAAAGACGGCGAACTGCTTTACGATGTTGTGTTCAACGCTCAGGATGGCGTTTATGTTCCCGGCGTTATCAGCTCGGTAGCAGATTCCGAAGCTTCTACTGTTGATATTTCTGCTGACGGTAAAACCGTAAAGCTAACTCACGCAGAAGCCAAAAAAGGCAGGTTCTGGTGGGGCGGCGCTATTGAGGGGCTTACCCTTGGTGAAGGCAAAAGCTACACCCTTACCGGTAAGGTCAAAATCAGCGGAGTAAACGCCGGTGTGTACTTCAACAATGCCGGAACGGTAATTGACAATCTCTACGGCTTTTACGGCGGAAGAGAGAGCGGCGACATGACGCTTGCCAAGGGCGGCAAAAAGACCACCGGTACTGTAATGGTAGACGGTAAGCTCCTTTGCAACGGTTCTGCTTACGCTTCTCTTGATTTCCAGGGAATGCAGGCGGCAAGCGCTGACGGATATGTCGATCTCATGATCGTTGTTGAGGGCTATAATTTCTCGGTCTACTTCAACGGTGAGCTGTTTGACATGCACGCCGGAACCGCTGATGAATTTGCCGCGTCCGGTGACGTTGGTATCGTTTTCTACATTTACAATAAGGATTCCGAAATTGAAGCCTCCAACTTCAAGCTTTACAAAGGCAACATACTGAACGCCCCCGTTGACACCGATCCCGTGGTCACCGATGCTCCGGTCGTTACAGACGCTCCGGTAGTTACCGAGGCTCCCGTGGATACTCAGCCCGATTCTCCCGTAACCGGAGACAACGGAATGATCTGGCTTGCAATAGTTGCTCTTGTCGCCCTTCTCGGCACAGCAGTAGCTGTCAAGGCAGTCCGCGTAAAATAATCTGAATAAAAAATAGTTTGGGCTGCTGCGCATTTGCGCAGCAGCCCGTTTTTTGCCAACGTGTGGCTTATTTTTTCTTTCTGTTTGCTATGCAATACAGTATAAATGCAATAGAATTACACACGAGACCCAACCATAACAACACTTGATTTTCTCCCGGTTGAGCTATACAAACAGCCAAACTTACAAGTCCTGTTAATGATAATAAAATTCTTATAACGGGAAGGATCAAACCTTTGTTAATATGCCAACAGCTCATTTGTTTTTATTTTTATATGATATCCAACGACCGAGTAGATAAATACCTATCACCATTTCTACAATAGAAAGTCCCAACATGAAACCCGCGAAAAAATCTTGAATGTTTGTCCCGCCCATCATTTTTGACAAAACGAGCATAACAAGCCCCATAACTATAAAGATATATCCGATTATCATCTTTTTCTCATTTTTCAGATTCTGCATTTCTTTAATCATATCAATGATCTGCTCATTGTCATAAGTATGTATGCTTTTTTCATCTTCTTCACCATTGATCAATTCGGCGAGTGTGGTGTTCAGTTCCTTACATAACGATTCAACTATGGAATAGTCGGGCATACATTTTCCCGTTTCCCATTTTGAGATCGTCTTATTTGAAACGCCCAACCGTTCAGCAAGTTGTTCTTGCGTCAGATTCTGTTCTTTTCGTTTTTTGGTAATATATTTACCTGTTGCGATTTGGTCCATAAGTGAAAACCTCCGTTAAGTCCTTTGTGTTAATAATAGCATTTTTGTCTGCGAAATTACACCCCTTATAAGGAGAATATAGATGGAATGGCTGTTTTTCTGCGTATTCAGCCTTTTTTCATATGGTGTTGCGTAACAATACGCAGTCAATTCGGTTTTTCTCACACGTTTTTTGTTTGCGACGTTTGGAAAATTTTCCATAGCTTTTCCGCCGGTCGTACTGTTATGTATTCAAACACGTGATATTCTTCCGAGGGATATTTTTATAGATATTATATACGGTCAACTGGGTAATGTCAAGAAATGTTCTGCAAAATGAAATCAAACATAAACACGGCAGACGCATGATATCCGTCTTTTCTGTTATGAATACAGCCATTCCGCAACTTGTGGTTGCGGAATGGCTTGTTATATTTGGTTGCGAAAAAATCAAAAAACGTCTTTTATGCCTTGACACGGCAGCCGTCATGCGATATAATTATATGCGGGAGACTTGTCCTCCCGCATATTGATTTTTTCTTGAGCCGCTTTGCGGCAGGAGGTATATGATGTATAGAATCGGAATAGATCTTGGCGGAACGAATATTGCCGTCGGACTTGTAGACGAGAGCATGAATATTGTCGTAAAGCAAAGTTTGCCCACACAGGCGCAGCGCGCCCCCGAGCTTATCGTGGATGATATGGCGGAGCTTTGCCGCCGTGTTGCCGCTGAAAAGGGAATTGCGATCTCGGAGGTCTCCGCGGTCGGTATCGCCTCTCCCGGAATCGTTGACAATGCTTCAGGACGTGTGGAGTATGCAAACAATCTGCCTTTCCGCGAGCTCCCGATCGCAGATATGCTTAAAAGCCGCATAGGCGAGCTTCCGGTACATATTGCCAACGACGCAAACGCGGCGGCGTGGGGCGAGGCGGTTGCCGGTGCGGCAAAGGGAAGCTCAAACTCGGTAATGATCACCCTCGGCACGGGCGTCGGCGGCGGAGTTATAATTGACAATAAGATCCTGACCGGCTTCAACAACGCCGGTGCGGAGCTCGGTCATATTGTCATAAGCGCAGGCGGACGTCAGTGCTCATGCGGCAGACTCGGCTGCTGGGAGGCTTACAGCTCGGCAACCGCTCTTATCAACATGACCCGCGAAAAGCTGGAGGAATGCCGCATAAAGGGACGTCACACTCTTATTGAGGACATTGCAAACGAGCGCGGAAAGATATCGGGACGCACTGCGTGCGACGCCATGCGCGCCGGGGACGAGGCGGCGGCAGAGGTGTTCCGTGAATATGTATATTATCTGGCGTGCGGGCTTGTGAATATAATTAATATCTTCCAGCCGGAGGTCATATCTCTGGGCGGCGGAATTTCCAACGAAGGGGATTTCCTTCTTAAACCGCTTATCCCTATGGTACGCAAGGAGCAGTACGGTGGGGGAATCGTTCCCGAAACGCAGATCCGCATTGCAAAGCTGGGCAACGACGCGGGTATCGTCGGCGCGGCGATGCTTAAATAATTAATAATAGATATCCGGTTTTTGTCCGGGCGGTTTGTCGGAAGCTAAAAGCATCCGGCAGTCTGCCCGGATTTTTTGTTTTCATATATCATTTCGTAAGGCGGCGGGCTGCCGGTATTATGCCGAGGCTGTTTTTAATTCAATGTGAAAACAGGTTTAATAAGTAATTGATAGTATATTTTCCGACAAGATGCAAAGAATAATAGAGCTGACCGACATCAAAAACAAGGATTCAAAAAGGAGATTTATATAAATGAAGGCAACCGGAATAGTCAGGAGGATCGACGACCTGGGGCGCGTCGTGATTCCCAAGGAGATCAGAAGAACAATGAGAATAAGGGAGGGCGACCCGCTTGAGATCTACACCGACCGCGACGGTGAGGTGATATTCAAGAAATATTCTCCCATCGGCGAGCTTAACGCATTTGCGGCTCAGTACGCCGACACACTGCATAAAACCTGCGAGCTGGATGTGATAATCTGCGACCGCGACGCGGTCATTGCCGCCGCCGGAGTACCGCGGAGGGATTATGCCGACAAACAGCTTTCCGAGGAGCTGGAGAAGATAATTGAAGGACGCAGTATGTATATCTGGCACGACGGAGAGGAGAAGCTGTCTCCCGTGCAGAACGAGGGTGTGCATTATATCAGCTGTGCTATGCCTATCATCAGTGAGGGGGACATACTCGGATGTGTTGTTTCTCTTGTGAACCGCGAGAGCAGCAAAAGGTCAAATCTTGCGGGCAACGGCATAGAAGCCAAGCTCGTTGAAACCGCCGCAGGTTTTCTCGGCAGACAGCTTGAGGCTTGAGACTTTTTATATTCCGCATGGGGCTGCCGCTTTCAGCGACAGCCCGCCGCGTATATGTGAAAAAATAACGCCGTGCATTCAATGCCGCACGGCGTTATTTTACAATATTTTATCGGTTTGGAGGATTTAATTTGCTTTTTCGACTACGGCGTCCGGAATATCGACGAGCGAAATGTCTGCTCCGATACCGCGGAGCTTTCCTACGATATTGTCGTAACCGCGCTCGATATATTCAACATTACATATCTCTGTTTTGCCCTTTGCCGCAAGTCCGGCAATAACAAGCGCCGCACCGCCGCGAAGGTCAACGGCTTTTACCGGTGCTCCGGTAAGATGCGCAGGACCTACTATGGTTGCCGTTCTTCCGTCAACAGAAATATCGGCGTTCATCTTTTTAAGCTCATCCACATATCTGAATCTGTTTTCAAACACGCCCTCTGTAACTGTGGATGTACCGGACGCCATTGCAAGCAGCGCGCTGAACTGCGGGTGCATATCGGTGGGGAAGCCGGGGTAGAAATAGGTCTTTATATTGGCGTGCTGGAGGGGAGAAGTGCGGCTGACCACTATGCTGTCGTCACATTCGTCCACCTCGACGCCCATTTCAAGCAGCTTGGCTGTAACGGTCTCCATGTGCTTGGGAATTATGCCGCGCACGGTCACGCGACCTCCCGCTGCGGCGGCAGCCGCCATATATGTTCCCGCCTCTATCATGTCGGGGATAATGGTATAGTTGCACCCGTGCAGGCGTTCCACACCCTGAATTTTGATGAATGATGTTCCGGCTCCGGATATTCTTGCACCGCACATATTGAGGAAGTTGGCAAGGTCAACTATGTGAGGTTCACGGGCGGCGTTGTCTATCGTAGTGCGCCCCGGTGTCATGACAGCGGCAAGGATTACGTTTATCGTTGCGCCCACGCTGGCAATATCAAAATAAATCGAAGCTCCGCACAGTCCGCCCGGTCCGGTTACAATGTGGTTACAGCCGTTTTCGATCGTCATAACGGCGCCAAGCGCCTCAAAGCCCTTTTTGTGCTGGTCTATGGGTCTTGTGCCGAAGTCACAGCCGCCTGAAAAGCCGACTCTTGCTTCGCCGAATCTACCAAGCTCCGCGCCGAGAAGATATGTCGAGCCGCGCAGCTTTGAGACAAGCTCATAAGGAGACGAACCGCCGACGAAGTGCGTGGTATCAACTTCAACGGTATTGCGGTTGAGCATTTTCACTGTCGCGCCCATAGAGTGCAGTATCTCAAGCGAAAGTGTGACATCGCTTACCTCGGGCAGGTTCTCAATGACGCATTTGTCCTTTGTGAGGATGCTTGCAAAAATAATCGGAAGCGCGGCGTTTTTCATGCCGCTGACACTGATATCGCCGTAAAGGGGCAGTCCCCCGTTGATAACTATTTTTTTCATTTCAGTCCCCATGCCGCCCGGGGCGGCTAATAGTATTCAGCGTAAAGCCGCTGCACTGACCCCGCGCATTTTCCGCGCGAAAGCATATATAGTATAACTCAAAACGAGAATGCAGATTCTTAATCGCTTAATTATATCATAAAATTACCCAAAAGAAAAGGGGCGGAGGAAAATTCTTCGAAAAAACTTTGTTTTTCGCTCCGATTCCTCCGCCGCAACGCCGCTTTGACCGGTATTTTACCGGCACATCCGGTGATGATACGTCAGGATTCCCTTAAAATAACATATGTGTTTTTTATGGGAATCACGAATCCGTCCCGATGTTATTATATGCTATATTACGGTAATATGCCACGGTCAGATCTACCACCAGTCCGTAGCTTTTTGAGCCGACAGTCCCCTGCATCTGAAGATAACCGTTGTTTACCGTTTCGGAAATGGTTGCCGCCACGTTTTCGCGGTATTTGTCAAAGAAAACCGAATAAGCCGCCATCTCCTCTATCACATTGGTCTCGAGCTTTGCGCGGACAGATGAATAAAGCGTTTTATCGGCGGAATAAAGAGAGGACGCCACATACTCATATACTTCAAGGTATCCGCTGTAACGGATGTATGGGTCGTCAGAAGAGATACATACGAGAAATGCAATGAAATTTGCTTCGTCCTCACGCGCTATCCCGCGCTGGTGCGCCATTTCGTGCGCCGCAGTATATGGGATCGTGTAATCCGGAAAATTGGTGTTGATGTTCGCCTCGCCTGTGAAATAGGTGTATACGCCGGAAATGTGCGTGTAGGTCCACGGCTCGCTGAGCATGACCGGCTTGACGCGTGAGGAAAGTCTTGGGATGAAGTCATATTCGTCGCATACCTTGGCGTATGCCTCGACTAACTTTTTGCTCATCTCGTCAAAGGTATATGGCATGATAGAAAAGCCGTTATACTGATACTTTACGTTCTGCGCTTCCTCGTTTACGTGGTCGGCAAGTATCGACGCTGTTTGGTACAGCTCCTCCGGTGAGACGTCGGTGCGGTCAAGGTCGAGCTTTTTGTCGACCGTCGTACCGTAATATCCTGTTCCGAAGCCGAGCACAAAGATCGAAAACAAAAGGGATATGAAGGAAAGCACCGTTCCGAGATATACAAACACCGAGCGCCAGCTGTCGGCATAATTCCGGCAGGCGTAGATTATCATGAATACCGCCGCCACGGGCAGAAAGATTATCATCGCCTCGCCGAGCGAAAAGGGAAGCCATCCGGTCAGATATGAGAGAGATCCGCGCACCGCCGCGCCGATGTTCCGGTTGAAAAAATCGGCAAAGGCGGGTGAAAGCCGTGCGGCAATATAGATCACAAGCGAAACAAGGGCGATGCCGTAAAGCACAAGCGAAACGGCGGGGAGACGGTGCGGTTTATGGGAAGCAGATGCGTCATCCGGCTCATCCTGTTCATTCCGTTCATTACCTGCGTCACTCAGTAAGACATCGTTTGCAATACCGGGGTCTATCTGATTATTTTCATCCATTTTACGGATCTCCTTTTGTTTTTTATTCCGGCTGAAGGTCAGAAATTTTCCTTAAGCACCCGCAAAATATCTGTGGGAAGCGGGGAGGAAAGGCGCATGAGCTGTCCCGTCATCGGATGTGTAAATTCAAGCCTTGCGGCATGCAGGGCATGACGTTCGATAACGTCGGGGCATTCCTCGCCGTACAGAAAATCACCGAGCAGTGGACAGCCTATGTGAGACATGTGAACTCGTATCTGGTGCGTTCTGCCGGTCAGCGGTTCAAGCGCTACAAGTGCGTATCTGCCGTCTTTCGATACGCGCATGGTGCGGTATCCGGTCACGGACGGAGCACCGTCCTCGCGCACAACGCGCATAAGTATCCCGGCGTCGGCGCGTGCTATCGGAGCATTTACAGATCCGTCCTGCGGGTCGGGAACGCCGACAGTCACGGCGGCATAGGTCTTGTGTATCCTGCCGCTTTTCATTTCCTCAAACAGACGGCTTGAGGCAAGTCGGTTCTTGGCAAGCAGGACTATTCCGCTGGTGTTCCTGTCAAGTCGGTTTGCCGGACGGAAAACAAACGGCTCGCCGCGCTTCTGGGCGCGGTATGCCAGCGCATTTGCAAGCGTGTCGTCAAGATGCCCGTGCGTGGGATGCGTCGGCATTCCCGCGGGCTTGTCGGCGGCGATTATGTCGTCATCCTCAAAAATTATCGACACGGGCAGCTTTTTGGGTATTATCTCAGACGTCCCGGTCTCAGACTTGTCTGCAAGGTCAAGCTCAAGCACGTCCCCGGCTTTCAGCCTGTATCTTACGGTAACACGCGTGCCGTTTACCGTGATCCCGGTCGGTGAATTTTTAAGCAAAGTCAGCGTTCCGGTAGAAAGGTGCATACGCTTGCGCAAAAGGTCAAAGACCGGCAGACCGTCAAGCTCCGGAGTTATTTCAATTTTCATTGCAGATACCATGTCCGATCATATTTTAAGTCTTACTTTATTATAAGCCGATATAGCGGTTTTTTCTTGAATACTTCTGAAACAAAGTGTAATTTTATCGCTCCGGCGCGTTATGCAGCGCTGCGAAAAGCCTGAGCCCCGGAATATCAAAGCGGAACGAAGCCGTGATGCGCCGTGCTTTTGTAAGGCATAAGCGCCCGACAGGAATAAAGCGGCGCGATGCCGAGTATATTTGAATGATTCGATATAATTATCCGGAGGTCATGAAAAATGCTCAGATCGTTTTCAACTATAATTTCCTTGTGCATGGTGCTTACGGCTATGCCGATGATAGTACCCGTATCGGTAGATGCGTTGTCCCATGAGAACATCAGCAAGCCGGCGGCACTGCTCTCGCCCGGGATCGAGGTGATCGCAGACGACGAAAGAATGGCGGTCACGGCAAAAAAAGGCTGCGAGGCAATTTTTGAAGCGGCGGACTTTGAAGCAGCCGCGGGCGTTTCATCAATAGACTACATAACGCTTACGTCGCTGCCGGATTCCTCTGCCGGGCGGCTTCAGATAGGCTCGATGGCGCTTGCCGAGGGGCAGAGCGTTACGCGCCTGAATCTTTCGCGCATGGCTTTTGTGCCGGCAGACGCGGAAGTGAAAAATGCGGAATTTTCCTTCAGTGTGAACGGGTCGGGCTATGAATATACCTGCACCGTGAACTTCCTTGACGGGGATAACGCCGCGCCGACGCTTGAAAAGACCACGGCGGCGCTTGGCGCTGCCACATACTCCGGTATGCCGACGGCGGGAAGGCTTGCGGCGTATGACGCGGACGGCGACGAGCTGTTTTTCTCGCTGACCTCATACCCGCGTCACGGAAGTATCCTGCTTACCGACCGCGCGGCAGGAAGCTACATTTATATGCCGGAGGACGGTTTTTCCGGGCGCGACAGCTTCTCGTATACCGTGCGTGACAAGTGGGGAAACCGGGCAGATGGAGAGGCTGCGGTAAGCGTCAGGGTAACGCTGCGCGGCGGCAGAGATGGCTTTGACGATCTTTCCGGCAGTGTATTTGAAAGCATGGCGCTACGCGTTGCCGAAGCCGGGATCATGGGCGGTACCGAGGTCGGGGGCAAGAGCTGCTTTTATCCGGAGCAGACAGTAAGCCGTTCGGAATTTCTCGTTATGGCTATGACGGCTGCGGGAATTGCCGATCTTCCGACCCGCGACACCACGGTGTTTGCCGACGATGAGGATATTCCCGCCTCCGCGAAGCCGTATATCGGAGCCGCATATGAGCTTGGCGTGTGCGACGGCTGGATAAAGGACGGCGAGCAGTGCTTTTTGCCCGATGAGACGATAACGGTCGCCGAGGCGGCGGTAATTACGGCAGGACTGCTTGGAATAAAAGCCGACGGGGACAGCGAGGCGGGACTGACTGTTGACAGCGTTCCGGCGTGGGCGTCGGCAGAGTTCGGGGCAATGAAGGCGGCGGGATTTGTAGGTGCGGGTCTTGATGGCACGGCAAGATCAAAGCTCGACAGGATAGGCTGCGCTGAGCTGCTGTGCGCGATTATGAGGTACAACGAATCCAAAAAATAAGAATCCCCCAAAAATAAAATCACGAGGGTTGCTGCATCGGTGCAGCAACCCTCGTGATTTTCTGTCGCTTACGGCTTACAGCTCGTCGGTGTGAAGTCTGACGCCGCCGGTGCGGAGGGAATCCTGTATCTTATGCACCATGTCGGTGTCGGGGGACGAAAAATCATCAAACAGCGCCGCGGCTGTTCCTGCGGCTTCTCCGGTTACGGCGCAGGGTGGGATTACCCGTGTGATGTCCCACATCTTGTCCGTGACGGAGATATCCCTGCCCGCAGCAAGCAGATTGCGGCAACCGCGCGCGATTATGCAACCGAGCGGCAGCTCGTACACCGGACCGCGTTTGCGCCAGCTGCTGATAAGACCTATGCTGTCCTCGACCCGAACAGCATCATCCGCAAGATCGGGGGATGCGTATCCGCAAATGCGGCGCGTCATGCGAAGCTGGGGAATAGTAGCAAGCGTGTCGGGCAGATATGTTGGATCGGCAGAGTGCTTTTTCTGCCAGTCCTCAAGTATTGCCGTGTGCGACATCTGAACCATTTCGCTGATCTCGGCTCCGTCTATGCCGGTAAAACGGCGTTCGGAAAGCAGCTTCGGCTGTTTTTTGCCGGCGGCGAGCTGTTCTTCCGTGATCTCAGCCCCGCCGAACATGAGGCATTTTCTTTCCTCGGAATTTATGTAATAATACCAGCCGGAAAGTGTGTTTCCGCGCGGGTAAAGCGCCGTTTCGGCTCCTGCAAAGGCGGCGACGTCGGCGTCTCCGGTGGCGTCTATCACGGTCTTCCGGACTTCTATTGCGTATCTGCCGCTTTTGTTTTCAACGACAAGTGCTGTGATCCGTTTGTCTTCCGTAACTGCCGAACAGACCTGAGTCCCGTAAAGAATGCGCACACCGTTTTCCTTCAGCAGTTTTTCCGCCTCAAGAATGAAAAGCGGACCGTTGTATCCCGATTTGAAGCGGTAGGCGGCTTTTTCCTCGACGCTTCCTCCGTCAAGCCATGCGTCGGGACGCTTACCCTCGCACCCGTGCTTTATTGAAAGCCGCAAAAGCTCCTCTCCGATACCGTATACCACCTGTCTGCCCATTCCGTCGCAGATAGGAAGATAATATGTTACAAGCCCAAGCGTGGCAAGTCCGCCGGTGGCATATTCGCGTTCAATAAGCAGAACGTCGACTCCACGTCTTGCGGCGGCGAGAGCGGCGCTTATCCCGGCGATACCTCCGCCGCATACTGCGACGTCGCAGGAGTCTCTTACCGGGGTGGAGAGTGTTTCGGTTATTTGTTTCATGTGTCGTGTCCTTTCTGATACCGACGGGTGTTATCAGATGACATTATATCTTTTCCGGCGGGTTTTGTCAACCTCAGAAGCAGAGTAAGGTAAAAATACGATATAAAAGTAATAAAGCTGAAATGCGCGGGGGATATTGAAAACGGTATCGGGCAGGTTGACATTATATTTTGCGAGTGGTATAATCATTTGTGAAAGCAACATGGCGTGACCGGGGAGTACGTTATTGGCGTCCGGCACGGCGCTTCCGGAGCATAAAAAGGAGGGCATCATATGTACCGCATTTTGATCGTTGAGGACGACAGGGGCATTGCGGACGCGGTCAGCGTACAGGCGCAAATGTGGAACTGGCAGACACATTGCGTGCAGGATTTCCGCAATGTGATGGCAGAGTTTGCCCTTTTTGACCCACAGCTTGTGCTGCTGGATATTTCCTTGCCCTTTTTTAACGGATATCATTGGTGCCGCGAGATAAGGAATGTTTCAAATGTTCCCATCATATTCATTTCCTCCGCGTCTGACAGCATGAATATTATAATGGCAATGAACATGGGAGCGGATGATTTTATCTCAAAGCCCTTTGACCAGAGTGTGCTTACGGCAAAAATACAGGCACTGTTGCGCAGAACATATGATTTCGGAACGGGAGGGGCGTTTCTTGAGCATCGCGGCGCTTTGCTGAACACGGGGGACAACACACTTCTCTACAATGACGAGCGCATTGAGCTTTCCAAGAACGAGTACCGTATCCTGCTTGCGCTTATGGAAGTCAAAGGAAAGGTCGTAAGCCGTGAAAAACTGATGGAGCGCCTCTGGGAGACAGATTGCTTTGTCGATGAGAACACGCTGACCGTCAATGTAAATCGCCTGAGAAAAAAGCTCGGTTCAGTGGGACTTACGGATTTTATCATGACAAAATTCGGCGTGGGATATATCGTCGAATAAGGGGCGGAGGACCAAATATGCGTTTTTTCTTTCGGTATCTGAGACAGCGGTACAAGGGAATACTGGTCTTTCTGCTGTTCTGCGTTATTTTTGCGGTGGTATTTGCACTTTACCATTTACCGCTCGGAGCGGTCATATATCCTTCCGCTTTGTGTGCCGCCCTCGGCATACTGCTGCTGGCTCTTGACTGCCGGGCGGCGTACCGCAAGCATTGCCGGTTATGTACGCTGAAGGGGCTCAGCGCCGAGCTTATGGAGGAGCTGCCTCCCGCACTGACGCTTGACGACGCGGATTATCAGGATATAATACGCTTGCTGAGAAAAGAGCAGTCCGATATGCTTACGCTTATGAACTGCCGATATGCGGACATGATAGATTACTATACTTTGTGGGCGCATCAGATAAAAACTCCCATCGCTTCGATACGGCTGAATCAGCAGAACGAGGACAGCGAGTTTTCGCGCAGGGTGGCGGAGGATCTTCAGCGTATTGAGCAGTATGTGGATATGGTGCTGGCGTTTCTCCGGCTTGACTCTGATTCAACCGATTACGTTTTTATGGAATACGACCTTGACGGAATCGTGCGCTCGGCAGTCAAAAAATTCTCGACCCAGTTTATTCGTCGCAGGATAAATCTTGTGTACGAACCACTCGGGAAAAAGGTCGTCACCGATGAAAAATGGCTGTCATTCGTTGTGGAGCAGGTGCTGTCGAACGCGCTCAAATACACTCCGTCGGGAACGGTCGGAATATATATTGAAGAGCCGACAACACTCTGCATAAGCGACACGGGTATAGGTATTGCGCCGGAGGATCTGCCGCGGATATTTGAAAAAGGCTATACCGGGTACAACGGAAGGACCGATAAAAAAGCCAGCGGGCTGGGGCTTTACCTGTGTCGGCGGATATGCAATAATCTCGGGCATACGATATCAGCGTCCTCGGCTGCCGGAGAGGGAACAGTGATACGTATCTGTCTTTCGCAGAGAAGATCCGTGCACGAGTGACTTGTTACAAAAGTGTAAGAAATAAACGGGGAAATGTAAGCCGGAGCTATGGTGTGCATTTCCCTTTTTGATTATAATAAATGCAGACAGGGCGGTACTGCGGTCACCGCCCCATTGGAGGATAAAAGAAAGATGAGTATATTACAGGTAAGCGGTCTTAAAAAGGTTTATACCACACGCTTTGGCGGGAACCGTGTCGAGGCGTTGAAAAACGTGAATTTTACTGTTGAAGAAGGGGAATACGTCGCCGTTATGGGTGAATCGGGTTCCGGAAAGACGACCCTGCTCAACATTCTTGCGGCGCTGGACAAGCCCACTGCCGGAAGCGTGATACTTGACGGGCAGGATCTGTCTAAGATAAAGGAATCGCAGATAGCTGCATTCAGACGTGACAATCTCGGCTTTGTATTTCAGGATTTCAATCTTGTTGATACCTTTTCAATTGAGGATAATATATATCTTCCGCTGGTGCTTGCCGGCAAGAGCTACCGGGAAATGTCGGAGGCGATAGTTCCGATTGCCGCACAGCTCGGAATCACCGAGCTGCTGAAAAAATACCCTTATGAGGTTTCGGGCGGGCAGAAGCAGCGCGCGGCGGTCGCACGCGCGCTTATCACCTCACCGAAGCTCATACTGGCAGACGAGCCCACCGGAGCGCTTGACTCAAAGGCGACGGACGAGCTGCTTCGTCTGTTCGGAGGTATCAATGCCTCCGGTCAGACGGTGCTTATGGTAACTCACTCGGTAAAGGCGGCAAGCCATGCCAACCGCGTTCTGTTCATAAAGGACGGCGAGGTCTATCATCAGCTTTACAGGGGCGGAAAAACAAACGAACAGCTTTATCAGATGATATCCGATTCTCTTACGATGCTCCAGTCCTGAATCTTTGGCGCAGACATTATTCCGAAATTTCCAAAACATTGAAAGGAAGCTTTCGCAAGGCGGAAGCCAAAGTCATAAATAAAAAATGAAAGTATGCTTTTATCCCCGGCTCGCACTTGACGGTATGCGCCGGAACAAGCGCCTGTTTGTGCCTTATATACTGACCGGCGCTGTAATGATGATGATGTATTACATCCTGGAGTTTCTTCGCAAGTCGCCGCTTCTGGATCGGATGAAGGGAGGCGGGACACTGCGCATGCTTCTGCCGTTTGGCTGCGGAGTCATAGGTGTTTTCTCTCTTATCTTTCTCTTTTACACAAACTCATTTCTGACCCGTCAAAGAAACCGTGAGTTCGGTCTTTACAATATTCTCGGCATGGACAAGCGGAACATAAGCCGTGTAATGTTCTGGGAAAACCTTATCGCTTACACGGCTTCCTCCGTGTGCGGTATACTGCTCGGTGTGATGCTTTCAAAGCTTGCGGAACTGTGTATGCTTAATATCATGAATACCGCCGCGGATTATTCCATGCGCATTGAATGGTCTGGTATAGCACAGACGTTGCTTGTTTTCGGCGTTATCTATTTTTTGCTGCTTTTGAATTCATGGATAAAAGCGGCGCGCTCAGACCCGCTTGAGCTGCTGCACAGTGACAGAAAGGGCGAAAAACCGCCAAAGGCAAACTGGGTGGCGGCGGTCTTGGGAGTGCTGATACTGGCGGCGGCATATTATATTGCGGTATCGATAAAGGAACCTTTGGTTGCCATGATATGGTTCTTTATTGCCGTGATAATGGTCATAATTGCCACCTATCTGCTTTTTGTTTCCGGGTCTGTCTCCTTATGCCGCCTTTTGCAGAAAAACAAAAAATACTATTACAAGCCCAATCACTTTGTTTCCGTCTCATCAATGATATACCGCATGAAGCGCAACGGTGCGGGGCTGGCTTCGATATGTATACTTTGTACTATGGTTCTTGTCATGCTGTCCTCCACGGCAAGCCTTTATATCGGAGCTGAGGACTCACTGCTTCAAAGATATCCCCGCGACATCTCGCTTGAGATAAGGATACCGGATAATGAGCATTATAACGACGAGAGCATTTCCGTAATGCGCGCATCGGTGCAAAATAAGGTTGGTGAGCATAAAAATGTCGAGGAATTCCGATATGCAGAGGCGGGCGGGATGTTTACCGATTCCGGTATCATACTCGACCAGAATGCAGTTGATGATTTCAGCATAAGCGACTATGCAAGCGTCGGATATCTGCTGATAGTTTCGCTTGACGAATACAACCGTATCACCGGAGAGAGCAAGACGCTTGAGAGCGGAGAGTGTCTGCTGTATTCCACGCGGAAGGAGCTTCGGTCAAAGACCTTCTCAATTGAAAACGGAGAGCCGCTGAGGATCAGGGAGACGCTTGACGGAATGTTTGATATCGGATATTATTCGGCTGTAATACTGCCGTACGCAGTGCTTGTCACCCCTGAGTTAGGCGCTGTTACCGAGCCTTTGCAGTCTCTAAGGGACGAGAGGGGTGACAGTCGGATCAATCTGTACTGGAGCTACAGCTTTGACTTGGATGCAGATGCCGACGCCAAAATTGCCGTGTATCAGAAGCTCAGAAGTGAGATGGACGATATTGCGATAAGCGAATATGACGGAGGATACAGCTACAGGCTTGAGTGCCGTGAGGAGGAAAAAGCCGATTTTTACGGAACATACGGCAGCTTGTTTTTCCTCGGTATAATGCTCAGTATAGTATTCCTTTTTGCCGCCGTGCTGATAATTTACTATAAGCAGATATCCGAGGGATATGAGGATCAGTCGCGGTTCGATATTATGCAGAAGGTGGGTATGACCGAAAAGGACATACGCAGAAGCATTAATTCGCAGATAGTTACCGTGTTTTTTGCTCCGTTGCTGTTTGCGGGTCTGCACCTTTCGTTTGCATTCCCGATGGTATGGAAGCTGCTTCAGCTTTTTGCGCTCAGAAATATGACGTTGGTGATATTTGTCACGGTAATTTCGTTCCTTATTTTCGGAGCTTTCTATGCGATGATCTACAAGCTGACAGCATCCGCCTACTTCAACATCGTGCGCGGCGCAAGGGAGCGCTGATGCGCAGGAGCGCTTTATCCGCAAATATATCTGCGGATATCTGCGGATACGTGAAGAACCGCTGCTTAATGATCTTTCCTTTTGTGCCGGCGCCGGAGCGCCGGCACAAATTACGTCCGTGAAGGCTCAAAAACGTGTTTTTTCGCCTTGAAAGCTGCCGGAATATGCACGGGCAAAAAAATTCGGTAAAAGCTATTGCATTACGGAGGTTTTTTTGATATAATAATACCTGTGAAATCTTGTTTCAGGCTTCGGCTGTGAAATAAGGCCATACCAGCCGGGGAGTTAGCGGTGCCCTGTACCCGAAATCCGCTGAAGCGGGGGTGCATCCCCCGAACGAGGGCTGAACCGACGCGGTCTGAGACGGTGTTTGTGTGTTGAGAAGTGGGTCCCGCGCAATCCGGGGCTGTGAACCATGTCAGGTGGGGAACCAAGCAGCATTAAGCGGTTTACCGAATGTGCCGCGGGGATGCCTGCTTTGAGCACAGGCAGCGAGTAACGCACGGCGGCGATGCTCGACTTTGGGGTGTATGGTCTTATTTTGCAGCCGGATTTCTGTAAGATACGATACGATATGATACTGAAGTCGGAAAGGAGCTGCCAATGCATCAGGCGCTTTACCGGAAATACCGTCCGCGTAGCTTTGACGATGTGTGCGGTCAGGAGCATATAACCCGCGTGCTGAAATACGAAACGTCTCACGGGCAGATAAGCCATGCTTATCTGTTCTGCGGTTCGCGTGGAACCGGCAAGACCACATCGGCAAAGATACTGGCGCGCGCCGTGAACTGTGAGCACCCGAAGGACGGCAGTCCGTGCGGAGAGTGCGCCGCCTGCCGGCTGATGGACTCTGGGGCGGAGACCGACATTCTTGAAATGGACGCAGCTTCAAACAACAAGGTCGACGACATACGCGCCATTCTTGACGAGGTGGTTTATACGCCGTCAAGTCTGCGCTACCGCGTTTACATTGTTGACGAGGTCCATATGCTGTCCCAGAGCGCCTTCAACGCGTTGCTCAAGACGCTTGAGGAGCCTCCGGCTCATGTTATTTTCATTCTTGCCACCACCGAGCTTCAGAAGCTGCCTGCGACTATCGTGTCGCGCTGTCAGCGGTTTGATTTCAGGCGCATCCCTGTGTCTGTCATAACCGAGCGGCTTGAATATATTGCTTCAAAAGAGGGAATAGAGCTTGAGCATGATGCGGCGCTGATGCTTGCAAGGCTGGCGCAGGGCGGAATGCGCGATGCAATAAGCCTGCTTGAGCTTTGCGCGGGAGGCTCGTCTAAAGTCACCCCCGCCGCGGTAAATGATGCCGTCGGCTCATCCGGGCGCGAGACAGTCTCGCGCACCGTGCGCGCGCTTGCTGCAAGGGATTGCCCGGTACTGTTCGATATCATAGCCGAGACGGATTCCTCCGCCAAGGACATCACCGTTTTCTGGGGGGAGCTTATTGCTTACTACCGCGATATGCTGGTCGTAAAGACCGGTGTGGATGCGGTTAAATATCTTGACCTTACCGAAACCGAGGCGGAGTCTTTGCGCTCCGACGCCGGACTTTTTGCGCGCGAGACGCTTTTGTACCACAGCCGCCTGCTTGACGATGCGTATCTTTCAATGCAGCGGGCGGGGGCTATCCGGCGTTCCGTTGCCGAGCTGACGCTTCTGCGCATGGCTGACGAAAGACTTGACACGCGTCCTGAGGCACTGCTTTCGCGCATTGCGGCACTTGAGGCAGCGCTTGCCGGAGGTGCTGTCCGGATACCTCCGGCGGAATCCATCACGGTTGCGGAGCCTGCACCTGTCAGCACTCCCGCTTCCGAAGCTCCTGCCGTCGGCAACGCTCCTGCTTCCGGGGCTGTGGCTTCTTCGGAAGCGCCGCCTGTTGTCAGAACGCCGCCCAAAAATCCTCCAAAGCCTGCTCCCGCCGCGCCGCTGCGCAAGCAGATACGCAGCTTTGCGGAGATCGCCGAGCGCGTCTCGGAAGCTGACAAGGGGCTTGGCGGATTTGTGAGAAAATGCCGCGCGTACACCGACGGTGACGACGGGATGATACTTTACTGTGAAACGCAGTTCACGAAAAATCTCCTCATGCGCGACAAGAGCCTGTCTCTTATCGCCGCGGCGGCGTCCGCGGTGCTGGCGAGACCAATGTTGCCGCTTAAGGTGAAGGTCGATATCCTTCCCGCAGATCGCGAGCCGGACGATGCCGAACGCCTTGACGGGGAGCTGCGCTCGCTTGCCGGGCTTGAGTGAGCTGCCGGATAAATCTGAAAACCAAAAATAAAGATAAATTTTTTCCGAAAGGAAGAGGACAGAGGAAGCTATGAAAGCAAGAATACCCAAGGGTGTAGGCGGGGGAGGTCCCGCGAACATGAACGCGCTTATGCGTCAATATGAGAAATTCCAGAATGACATGGCGGCTCTCACCGAGGAGCTGGAAGCCCGTGAATATGAGATATCTGCGGGCGGCGGAGCTGTCAAGGTTAAGATGAACGGCAAAAAGGAGCTGGTTTCTATCGAGATGGCTCCCGAAGTGGTCGATCCGGATGACACCGATACCCTTGCCGATATCCTTATTGCTGCGGTAAATGAGGCGATAAGAAAGGTTGAAACCGTTTATGACGAGGAGACTCAGGCTCTGACCGCGAGGTCTGGTCTGCCCAGCGCCGGCGGACTGGGCTTTTAAGCATGGCTGATTACATCGCCTCACTTGAAATTCTGGCGGAGCAGTTCGGCAGACTTGCAGGTGTGGGCAAGCGCACCGCAATGCGCCTTGCTTTTTCGGTGCTTGACATGAGCCGTGATGAGGCTGAGCGCTTTGCGCAGGCTATCCTTGACGCGAAGGATAAAATTCATTTTTGCCCCGTTTGTCAGAACCTCACCGACCTTGAGGTATGCCCCATATGCTCTGACTCCACGCGGGATCACGCCACTATATGTGTCGTTCAGGACACCAAGGCGGTCATGTCGATGGAGCGTGTGCGTGAATACCGTGGGGTATATCATGTATTGCACGGAGCGCTGTCGCCCATGAACGGCGTGACCCCGGACAAGCTGCGCCTGCGTGAGCTTATGGAGCGCATCGGAGGCAATGATATTAATGAGATCATAATTGCCACCAACCCGACCGTCGAGGGGGAAGCGACGGCGATGTATATCGCACGTCTGCTGAAGCCCGCCGGAATAAAAACCACCCGTCTTGCCTACGGTATACCGGTCGGCGGAGAGCTTGAATATGCCGACGAGGTTACTTTGTCGCGCGCTCTTGAGGGCAGGCGGGAGTTCTGAAAGCTCGATTAAGGGCAATCGTAATACGACTTATAAAGACAGCCCGGTGTTTTACGGATCTTTGCTGGGAAACAACGGGGCTGTCTTTTTTGTTACCCGCTGTCATGCCGGATGTGCGGCTGTCGTATTTGCCTTGGCATTTCTTTTTCTACCGCGCAGGCGGTATTTTTTGTTTTTCCGGGATAATAATAAACATGAACTGTTTTATGTTTATTACTGTTCCGGAGGCTCGGGTCATGGATATATTTTCGCTTCTTCACTTTGTCGGAGGCCTTGCCATGTTTTTGTTCGGTATGACGGTCATGGGGGAAAATCTGCGCCGGATGACCGGAGGCAAGCCGCAGGGGTGGCTTGGCAGACTCTGTAAAACTCCGCTGCGCGGTGTCGCTCTCGGCGCGCTTGTCACAGCGCTCATTCAGTCCTCCAGCGCGACTACCGTAATGGTGGTGGGCTTTGTCAACTCCGGCATCATGACGCTTTCTCAGTCGGTTGGCGTTATCATGGGAGCAAATCTCGGAACGACTTTTACCTCATGGCTGCTTTCGCTGACCGAGCTTGGTGGAGGCGTTCTGGAGTTTCTTAACCCTTCCTCATTTGCGCCCCTGCTCGGAGTTATCGGAATAGTTTTCGTCATGAATTCAAAGACCGATCTCCGTCGGGATCTCGGATATGCTTTTTTAGGCTTTACGGTGCTGATCACCGGCATGAATATAATGAGCAGTACGGTAAAGCCGCTGGCGGACATGCCCGGCTTTGCCGAGGCGCTGACAATGTTCCGCAATCCGCTGCTCGGCATTGCCGCCGGGGCGCTGCTTACGGCGGTGATACAGTCCTCCTCGGCGTCGGTCGGTATTTTGCAGGCGCTTGCCGCCTCGGGGGCGCTGACGCGGGGAGCGGCACTGCCGATAATTCTCGGTCAGAATATCGGCACTTGCGTTACAACGCTGCTTTCCGGACTCGGAGCGGGCAAAAACGCTCGCCGCGCCGCGTTCCTTCACCTTTATTTTAATGTTATCGGCACGGCGGCGGCGCTGACGGCGGTCTACGGTATAAGGCTTTTCGGAGGTCTTGAAAGCTATTGGAACAGTTCCGCTGACGCCGCGTCGATCGCCCTCATCCACACGGTATTCAATGTTTTTTCAACCGTTATTCTTCTTCCGTTTTCGCGTCAGCTTGAAAAGCTGGCACTTCTCACTGTGCGCGACGGAGAAGAAAAAAGAAAGAAAAAAGCCAAGCCCGGAAAGGAGCGGACGGAAATTCGGGATCCGTACCGCATGCGGAATTTAGAGGAATACAGCATTCTCGACGAGCGGTTTTTATCCTCTCCGGCGTTTGCCTTTACTATGGCGCGGGAAGCATTTTTCCGTATGTACGAGCTGGCAAGGCGGAATTTCGGCGAGGCGATGGCTCAGATAGGCGGTTTTGACAGCGAACGTCAGAATAAGATCGAAGAAACAGAACTGTTGATCGACGCATATGAGGATTCGATAAAATCGTATCTTATAAAGCTGTCCGAGGGACGCATGGGCAGTCGCATGAGCGACCATATATATTCCATGTACGGAGCGGTCGGAGATATTGAACGTATCGGAGATCATGCCATTGATATTTCTGATATCGCCGTAAAAATATCAGATGACGGACGCCGCCTTGACGAAAAAACTGCGGCGGAGCTTGACGTCTGCCGCCGCGCGGTGGAGGAGCTTCTATTGGTTGCCGCACCGTCCCCCGGTGAAGCGGAGGAGAAAGCGCGCAGGGTGGACAGGACAGAGCCGCTTGAGGAGGCGGTGGACAGGCTTACCGACGAGGTGGGTAAAAGATGTGTGGCGCGCATGGTCGAGAGCAGAGACGCACGCGGAAGCGTATATATTGACGAGATCCTTATCGCTCTTGAACGTATCGCCGACCACGGCGCAAACATTGCCGGTGCGGCGGAGGGAAGCGGAGCAGCGGCGCATTCCGGCTTGCGGGATGTGCGCGCGGGTGAGATGTTTGAGACGCGTGTCAGTGAGTATCTTGACAAATATGCGTTGCCGGACGCGGGCGGTGAATTTTAATGTTTACTTGACAATACTCTGCCAAACTGCTATAATGCAGTATGTAATTACCGGGTCACGATAACACGCATACAGCCCGGAAAAGGAGCTTTTATGCATGAAAGCGTTTATCGCCTGCCCTCGCGGCAATAATTTTGATACTTTTTTTCCTCCCGAGAACGTAAGTCTTGCAAATGATCTGGGGGAGATCGTCTGGTGCGACAGCCATGAAAAGCTGACGACGGATAAGGTCGTCGAGCGTATCGGAGCCTGTGACGTTTATGTCTCTCTCTGGGGGTCTCCGCGGCTTGATGGGCAGATACTGTCCGCCGCGCCCGGGCTGCGGCTTCACGCGCATCTGTGCGGAACCGTTGTCCCTTACGTCAGCGAGGAGGAATGGGCGGCGGGTATCCGTGTGATCTCCGGAAACGATTATTTTGCCCGCTCGGTAGCCGAGGGAACGGTAGCGTACATGCTTACGGCGCTTAGAGATATACCCCTCTTCGGCTCGCAGCTCAAGGTTCAGAAGAAGTGGAAAAAGCCCACCGCCCGTAACGAGGGGCTGTGGGGCAAGACCGTTGGAATCATCAGCTTTGGCGCGATAGGGCGTCACCTTGCCGAGTATCTCCGACCGTTCGGCGTTAAGCTGCTGATATATGATGTGGTAAAGCTGCCGGACGAGGTGCTTTCGGTGTACGGCGCGCGTCAGGCGGGACTTGAAGAAATATTTTCCCAAGCCGACGTCATTACGGTACATACGCCGCTTTTCGATGAGACAGAGCATCTTGTAAGCGCGCGGCTTTTGTCTATGATAAAGCCGGGTGCGCTGTTTGTAAACACCTCGCGCGGGCAGATTGTGGACGAGCAGGCGCTTTGCCGTGAGCTGGCGGACGGTCGCTTCCGTGCGTTTCTTGATGTATTTGAAAAAGAACCGCTCCCGGCGGACAGCCCGCTTTATGAGCTGCCGAACGTTTTTATTATGCCGCATATGGCAGGTCCTACGGTCGATCTGCGCCGTATGATAGCGCACGATCTCTTGATCGAGAGCGCCGCCTTTATCGACCGGGGAGAAGGTCTTAAGGACGAGATAACCCGCGCGCGCGCCGAAAAAATGTCGGTCAGGTGAGACAGATCTTGCGCAGAATTATTGCTTTGCCGCCTGACGGTGCTTTCTCGCATTTCGTTTTACCAAGATCCGATTTATTGCATATGCGGTGAGCGATACGGCGAAAAGGGCAAGCATGGTGGCGGCAAATATCCTGTATCCGGGTGCGGCTGACGCATAGGCGTATGCCGCGGCAGGGTCGGCACTTTCCGCAAGAGTCGGAAAAACCAGAAGCGCAAGATACATAAGGGCGGCTGCAAGCGGGGCTTGGACCGCCTTTGAAATTATATATTTCCGCAGGCGCGGTGTGGGAAGTTCGGATGACGAGCAAACTGAAAAAACCTGAAGGTGGACCGAAAGCCCCGACCAGCCTGCGGCGGCGGTGCACAGCAGTATTCCCGCCGTTTTCGGTGTGACAGCCGACGCCGCTGCCGCTCCGGAGGTCAGCTCAAACAGCGAGTATACCGCGGCTTCGGTGATCCTTCCTGGCGACAGCCTGGCAAAAAAATGTGAAATACATCCAACCACGCATGAGAAAAAAGCAACGTAGGCGCATACGTTAAGCGTCGAGACCGCCGCGGCGGTTATTGAGTCGGAGACGGCGTTCCTCTCCGGCTTTTTGGTTTCGGAACAAGCCGCCAGAGGCGGCTTGCTTTTTTTATTTTCTTTCGCCGACCGACGTGCGGATATGCTTACGGCAATACCGCAGAGCATCCCGGCAAGAAGAACGCAGATGTACATTGCCGTTCCAAGCCTGCGGTTTGACCAAAGCGCCGCTCCGACCGCGCTTATCATGAAGGCGGACGAGGGGTAGTTGCAAAAGGAGATCAGTCTTTCCGTTTCCTCGCGCGTCATAAGACCGCGGTCATACAGTGTCACTGCCGTCCTGCTTCCGACCGGAAAGCCGCAGACAGTTCCCAGGAGAAATGCGCAGCTTCCCGCTCCCGAAAGTCCGAACAGGGCGCGCATGGGACGCTCGAAGATCCGCCCGAGTATCTCTCCGCCGCCGGTTCTGACAAGCAGTTCGGAAAGCACCATGAACGGGAAAAGCGTGGGTATTACCGCCGAGGTGCAAAGCGTGAGTCCCCGTGTGACATATTTGATCGAGATATCGGGATTGCGAATCAGCATAGCGATAAAAAAACACTGATCAGCACAGATATTGCCCGTCTCGGTGACGGTATATATGCGGCGCGGATTTGTTTTCGTTTTTCTGTGACGGTTCCGGTATTCATGTGCCCTGCCTCCGGTGCATAAAATCTATAAAAGAGTTTTACCTGTAAGCGTATGTCCGTTATCTTATTTTATTCATCGCCGGGCGGGAATATAATTATCTTTCGCTCTGCCTTACGCGCCTCCGGACAATACCGCTTACGGCTTGCAAATTGCATTGGAAAGGCATGGTCATCGCATCAAATGAAAGAAAAAAACAGAGCGGCGGGAACGCGCGGAAAAAGAAAGGACAAAGGAGAGCGGGTCCCGGTCGCCGAGATACTCAGCCGCAGATTTGATATTCCCGCCGATCTGCTTGGCGGGGGTCTTACCGTCGAGCTTCGCGGCAGAAACAATCTTTACGTTTCGGGGTGCGAGCAGATACTTTCATATTCCACCGAGTGCATTGGTCTTTTGGTTCACGGCGCGCAATTGACCGTTACCGGACGGCGTCTGGTATGCACCACCTATTATAACGCGCAGCTCGGCATTGACGGTGAGATAGACGGAATAGTTTTTTCTGATTTTGTCCCGGAGGGCAGCAAAAGATGAAGCTGATCGATTTTTTTGCCGGGGTGTGCCGTTTTTCGGCGGACTGCTCCGACTCGGAGCGTCTGCTCAATCTGCTGCTCCGTTCTAAGCTGGTCTACCGGGATTTTTCGGTGTCAGATGGCAGGACAGTGCTTTTCTGTTCGGAACGTACCTCCGTCCGTCTTGCGGCGCTCTGCAGGGAAGCCGGGATAGAAGTCGAGTATATTCCGGTTTACGGTCTGCCTGCACTGCGCGGAGAGATCCGCCGCAGGTGGGGGTTGATCGTCGGGGCGGCGGCGGCGCTGATACTGCTGATCCTGGGTGAGAGCGTTATATGGGATGTAAGAGTAACCGGTTGCGGCGATGTTCTTACCGTAACAGAAGCCGAGGAGATCTTTGCCTCATACGGAGTATACCCCGGCGTTTTCCGGCGGTCGATCGAGGTAGACCGTATTGCTGCCGAGGCTGTTGCCGCAAGTGACAAGCTGGCGTGGGCGGCGGTGAATATCCGGGGGACTACCGCAGTAATTGAGTTGCGTGAACAGCTTGATCCGCCCAAAGCTCCGCAGGCTGAGCCGGAGGGCGGCTTTGACGGTGAAAATCTTGTCGCGTCATGCGACGGTCTTGTGACTGAGCTGGAGGTGATAGCGGGCAAGCCGGTCGTTGTGCGAGGACAGTCGGTGAAAAAAGGGGAGCTGTTGGTCAGCGGCGTTATTGACAGTACGCGCATAGGCTTCCGTATCACACGGGCGCAAGGTGAGGTGCGCGCCGAAACTGCGCATTTTATTGAGGTGGAGATCCCATATGAATATGAGAAAAAACTGCCGGACGGGCGCGAGTCTCTCGAAATATGGTTGATTTTCTTTTCAAAAGAAGTAAAAATTTTCGGAAAGGGTGGAATTATGGGTGATAACTGTGATACAATACGCTCGCGCGACCTGTTGATGCTGCCGGGAGGGAAGGTGGTCCCGGTAGGGCTGGGACGGATAAGGAGCGTTGGATATACATATGCGCCCGCGACGCGAAGCACCGAAGCCGCCGCTCGGCTGGCGGAATTTGAGCTTTCGCGGCGTTTGGCCGACATCTTGTCTGATGGGGCGTATCCGGTGCGCAAGACGGTGACCCGCGAGGCGGGTGAGGATGCGTACCGCATCAGCTGTGAGCTTACGTGTGTCCGTAACATTGCTGTTTCTCAGGGCTTTTTCTTTGAAACGCCGGAGGACAGCGGAGAAAATAACGGCGACAGTGCCGACTGACGCTGAAATACCGCAATTATCTTCAAAAATGCGTGACAATTGCGGCATATTGTGATATAATACATTTGGAGTATTATATTTATCCGGCAGCATACTTCTGATATTGAGAGCGCAATGCTCGGAATTGGATACCAATGGAACAGAATTCTCAAAGAGAACAGAAAATCGTTTACACCGGGTCGGCTGAGCAGACCGCCCGGCTTTTCGGCGCGTTTGACGTGAACATGAAGATAATCGAGGACGCTTTCGGCGTTTCGGTACACAACCGCGCCTCGGACAGCGGAGACGGGGATGCGCTTTTCATCAGCGGAGCAACAACTGAGGCCGTGAACGCTGCTGCCGAAGCGGTGGAGGCACTGAAAAAAACGTCCTCCGGCATGGGAGAACTGAGCGAGCAGACGGTGCTTTATATCACGTCTATGATAAAGGACGGTCACGGTGCGGAGCTTGCCGCTTTTGACGGAAACTGCATCTGCCTTACATCCAAGGGAAAGCCTGTGAAGCCGAAAACCGTCGGTCAGCGGCAGTATATTGAGTCGATAAGAAAAAATACCGTTGTGCTCGGAGTGGGTCCCGCCGGAACTGGCAAGACCTTTCTTGCTGTGGCGATGGCAGTAAAGGCTCTGCGTGAAAAGCAGGTAAGCAGGATAATTCTCACCCGTCCGGCAATTGAAGCGGGGGAGAAGCTGGGCTTTCTTCCCGGCGACCTTCAAAGCAAGATAGATCCCTATCTGCGTCCGCTATATGACGCGCTGTTTGAGATGATGGGAGCCGAAAACTATCAGAGGTGCGTAGAAAAACAGATAATAGAGGTAGCTCCGCTGGCTTATATGCGCGGCAGGACGCTTGACGATTCCTTTATTATACTCGACGAGGCGCAGAATGCGACGTTTGAACAGATGAAGATGTTCCTGACGCGGCTCGGAAACGGTTCAAAGGCGGTCGTTACCGGAGATCTGACGCAGACAGACCTGCCCGACGGGCAGAAAAGCGGACTGTGGGCGGCGGTGCGTATCCTTGACGGTATTGAAGATATCGCGATACATCGCTTTACCGAGCGGGATGTGGTAAGGCACAAGCTGGTGCAGAAGATAATTCTCGCATATGACAAGTACGAGAGAGAAAACGCCCGGCGCGACGCAGAGCGGCGTGAGTCAAGGCGTGAGCCGCCGAAAAAGTATCACCGTCCCGTTCAGACGGGAGAAAAGAAGACCTCAAAGCTATAAAGGTCAGGAAAAGGAAACGGAATATGAACCTTAAAATAGATTTCTGCAACCGCCAGCGCAAGGAGCAGGTCGGGGACGATCTGCGGGGCTTGGTAGCCGGGGCGCTTCGCGCGGCATTTGAATATGAGGGACTTGAGGGGGACGCCGAGGTTTCCGTCACCTTTGTGTCCGACGCGGGAATACGCCGTTTCAACCGCGAATACCGCGGAATTGACCGCGCAACGGACGTCCTCTCATTTCCGCTTTTTGAGGGCGGGGACGTTGAGGACGCTTTTGACGGCGAGGAGTATCAGCTGGGAGACGTAGTGCTTTCCCTTGAGCGCGCGCGGGCGCAGTCTGAGCTTTACGGACATTCCTTTGAGCGCGAGGTCGCCTTTCTTTGTGTCCACTCGGCGCTTCATCTTATGGGGTATGACCATGAGCGCGGCGAGTCGGACGAGCAGGATATGCGCCGCCGTCAGCGCGATATAATGAAAATTCTTGGTCTTGAGGTATCGTCCGAAGACTGACAGGGTACAGACAAACAAAAAGGACACGTTAAAATGAAAAGAACAGCGTTTATTTCAATAGTAGGCAGACCGAACGTGGGAAAATCCACGCTTATGAACCGCATTCTCGGCGAGAAGGTGGCAATAGTATCAAGCAAGCCGCAGACGACGAGAGGAAAAATAGTGGGTATTTATACCGTCGGAGAGGATCAGTATGTCTTTCTTGACACTCCCGGTATTCACCGACCGCAGAACAAGCTGGGGGATGCCATGGTAAAGAGCGCCAAAGACGCGATGCAGGACGGCGATTGCGTTCTGCTTGTAGTCGATGCGGGGCGTGAAATTTCGCAGGTCGAGCGGGATATCATCGCTTATCTCAAGACCAGCGGTGTTCCGGGCGTGCTTGCGCTCAATAAGATCGACCTTTACAACCGTGAGATAATTGCAAAAACGATAGCGGCATATGCCGCCGAGTTCAATTTTGACGCAGTCGTACCCATCAGTGCCAAAAACGGCAAGGCGGTCAATGAGGTGATGGACGAGCTGTCGAAGTTCCTTGGCGAATCCGAATGGTTTTACCCCGACGACATAAGCACCGACCAGCCATCGCGTCAGTATGCCGCCGAGATCATCCGCGAAAAGCTTTTGCGCACGCTCGACCGCGAGGTGCCGCACGGAATTGCCGTTGTCATTGAGGAATTCACCGAGGATGGCGGGCTTATCCGTATACGCGCCGAGATCTTCTGTGAAAAAGCAACTCACAAGCGTATAATTGTCGGCAAGAACGGCGAACAGCTTAAAATGGTGGGAACCTACGCCCGCGAGGAGCTTGAAAAGGTGTTCGGTAAAAAAGTATATCTGAATCTTTGGGTCAAGGTCAAGGAAAACTGGCGTGACTCAGACGGGCTTGTGCGCAACTTCGGGCTGTCGGCTGCGGACTCGGATAAAGACTGAAAAGGACTGACAAAAATCATTATTAATTTTCTGGGGGGAGTATGGAATCGCAGCGTGATTTTACAACTGACGGACTTGTAATACGCGAATACGACCTCGGTGAGCACGACAAAATGCTCACATTGCTTACGCCCGAATACGGGAAGCTTCCGGTCATTGCCAAGGGTGCGCGTTCACTGCGCAATAAATATATAAGTCCGTCGCGCCTTTTTACCTATGCAAATTACGAGCTGCACCGCCGCGGGGACATGACGTGGCTGCGCTCGGCGGAGGTCATTGAGCCGTTCCCGCAGCTTGAAAAGGAAATAACAAGGCTGTATCTGGCGCAGTATATTGCAGACCTTGCCTTTGAGCTTAGCGGAGAGGGCGTGGCGGCGGTGGACATACTGCGGCTGACTCTTAATTCGTTTTATGCTGTCTGCCGCGGCGTCAAGGATCAGCGGCTGATAAAGGGAACATACGAGTGGAGGGCAGCAGGATTTTCCGGATATCTGCCTGACCTTGGTGACTGTCACATCTGCGGCGCGGCGGGTGCCCGAAGCCGCAATGACGACGGGATCTGTTATCTTGACGTTATGAACGGTGCGCTTATGTGCGCCGAGTGTGCCGCCGGGAGAATGGATATTGCCTCGGCGCTGCCGCCGGATGCGATTCCGTTGGACGAGGACGGCTCGCGCTCAATACTCCTGCCGCTTGGCAGCTCGGTTCTTGCGGCGATAAGATATGTGCTTGAGGCGCTGCCGGAGCGCATGTTTGCATTTGAGCTGAAGACCGGGCGGGATCTTGACGATTTTTCAGCTTACGGAAGCACATATATCACACATCATCTTGAGAGAGGCTTTGCCTCACTTGCACTTTACAACGAGGTTACAAGGCTTTGACCTGTAACGGTACGGAGAAAAAAGAAAAATGTATTTACCGCAAAAAACAGTTACGTCACTGGAATTTGATAAAATACGCTGTATGCTTGCCGATTCCGCACGCACGGAGGGGGCAAAGGCGGCATCTCTTGCGCTTGAGCCGGACGACGACGAGGTGCGTATTCTGCGCCGTCAGCGTCTGACCACCGATGCAAAAAAGCTGGCGTCCTACAAGGGATATCCCTCCTTCGGCATGATAAAGAATGTGGATTCCCACTGCGAACGCGCCGAAAAAGGCGCTATGCTGTCGGCGCGTGAGCTGCTTGACGTTGCAAACGTACTGCGCACAGCCCGCGGAATACTTGAATACAGCCGCACCGACCGCACATTTGAAACGGTGCTTGACGAAATATTTGAGCGTCTTGCCGCTGACCGACCCTTTGAGGAGCGGATATTGCGTACGATCATTTCCGAGGAAATGATCGCGGACGACGCGTCCCCCGCGCTTGCCGACATCAGGCGGAAGATCCGCTCGGCGACCGCGCGGGTCAAAGATCTTCTTTCAAAATACACCGGCGGCTCATACGCAAAATATCTTCAGGACAGTATAGTGACCATACGCAACGGCAGGTATGTGATACCGGTGCGCGCCGAATGCAAAAACGACGTCAAGGGTCTGGTCCATGACACCTCGGCGTCGGGGGCGACACTGTTTGTCGAGCCGATGGCGGTAGTGGACGCCAACAATGAGATACGCGAGCTTGAAGCAAAGGAAAAGCATGAAATAGAAAAGATACTTTTCGAGCTTTCTTCCGAGACTGCACACCGCGCGGATATGCTCAGATACAACACCGCGAATATTGACGAGCTGGCGTTTTACTTTGCCTGCGCCGAGCTTTCCGAAAAGATGGATGGCGCGCAGCCGCGCATCACGTCGGGAGAGGGAAGGCTTATTGAGCTTGTGCGCGCGCGTCATCCGCTTATCCCAAAGGACAGGGTCGTCCCGGTGAATATTTCTCTCGGAGGCACGGAGGGTCATGGCTTTGACACCATGATAATTACCGGTCCGAATACGGGAGGAAAAACGGTAACGCTTAAGACTTTGGGGCTTTTCACGCTTATGGCTCAGTCTGGACTGCACATTCCCGCCGATGAGCGTTCGTCTGTGGCGGTATGCGACCGTGTGCTGGTCGACCTTGGAGACGACCAGAGCATTGAGCAGTCGCTCTCCACGTTTTCGTCTCATATGGTGAATATAGTTTCGATCGTGAAGGAGCTGACACCCTCGTCCCTTGTGCTTTTTGATGAGCTGGGCGTCGGGACCGACCCGATCGAGGGAGCGGCGCTTGCGATCGCCATCATACGCGAGGTGCGCGAGCATGGCGCTTTGTGTGCCGCAACCACACATTACGCGGAGCTTAAGTCCTATGCGCTGAACACGCCGGGAGTGACCAACGCCTCCTGCGAATTTGATGTGGAGACGCTGAAGCCAACCTACAAGCTGACGATAGGTACGCCCGGGCGTTCAAATGCTTTTGCAATATCCAAACGGTTGGGGCTGCCGGAGCATATTATCGACCGCGCCGCCGCAGAGGTAAGCTCGGATAACCGCAGATTTGAGGATGTTATAGACAAGCTTGAGGCGAGCCGGATGGAAATGGAGCGCAACCGCGAGGAGACCGAGCGTATGCGCGCCGAGTACGAAAGCTTCAAGCGGGAGGCGGAAGCAAAGATACGCGCCCGCACCGCCGCTGCCGAAAAGGAATCTGAGGCGGCGCAGAAAAAGGCGGCTCAGCTTATTGAGGGTGCAAAAATATCAAGTGAATACGTACTCTCGCAGCTTGAAAAGGTAAAAAAGGCAAGAGACAGCGAGCGCTTTGGCGAGGAGCTTGAAAACGCACGGCGGAACATCCGTGAGCATCTTAAGCAGAACGAGGACAGGTTCAACCCCGTGGACGAAGAGGAGGACGACGGTTATGTGCTTCCGCGCCCGCTTCACAAGGGAGACAAGGTCTATATCAGAAATATAAAACAGGAAGGTGTATTGCTTTCCGACCCAGACCGCTCTGGCAATGTTTCGGTGCAGGCAGGAGGGATCAGAACCAAGACAAAGCTGAAAAATCTCAAGCTGATGGACGACGTTATTACCGTGACCGACAGCGAGGGACAGCGCAAACCCGTCAAGGAGTTCTGCGCAACGTCGGTCAGCCGCGCCTGCTCGGACGAAAAGGATCTGCGGGGAATGACCGGAGACGAGGCGTGGCTTGAGGTCGACAGATATCTGGACGACGCGATGTTTGCCGGTCTGCACACAGTAAGGCTTATACACGGCAAGGGCACAGGGGCGCTTAAGCAGGCGCTTTGGAAGATGCTCAAGGGCGACAGCCGGATCGCCGCTTTCCGGATAGGAAAATACGGAGAGGGCGACGGCGGGGTGACCGTTGTGGAGCTTAAGTAAAGAAAAGGCGGAACAGAAAAATATGAGTAAAACTCTTGATTTCCTTGGGATAGACCTTGGCGCGTCAAGCGGACGCGGGATCGTGGGCAGCTTTGACGGAGAAAAGCTTTCGCTTCGTGAGGTACACCGTTTTCCGAATGAGCCGCAAATGCTGAACGGCAGATTTACATGGGATATTCTGCGGCTGTTTGCCGAAAGCAAAAATGCAATACGCGCCGCAAGCGGGGGAGAGCTGCGCTCGATAGGAATTGACACATGGGGCGTTGACTACGGTCTTATCGACTCGCGCGGCAGACTGCTTGCAAACCCGGTGCATTACCGCGACCGGCGCACCGAGGGCGTCATCCGTGAATTTGATCGGGTAATGACGCGCGAAAAGCTGTACAGTATCACGGGGATCCAGCTTCTGGATTTCAACACTGTGTATCAGCTTTATGCCGAGCGGCGTGACGGTACTGTCGGGGATGCAAAGCGTATGCTTTTCATCCCCGACCTGCTCGGATATTTCCTTACCGGGGAGCAGGCGTGCGAGTATACCATAGCCTCGACCGGTGCATTGCTCGATGCGGTACGGCGGGACTTTTCACCGGAAATACTCTCTGCCCTCGGACTTGACCGCAACTTTTTTGCTCCGCTGGTATCCCCTGGCACTACGCTTGGCGGACTTCTGCCCGATGTAGCGGCTGAGGTCGGCGGCTGCCGCGCGGGAGTTGTCAGCATTGCTTCGCATGACACGGCTTCAGCAGTCCTTGCAGTCCCGGCAAAAAAGAATGAAAAATTCATCTACATAAGCTCGGGCACATGGTCGTTGCTCGGAACAGAGCTTGACGAGCCGGTAATGAACTCCGATACTCTTGCACGCAACTTTACCAACGAGGGTGGGGTCGGAGGAAAGATACGGTTTCTTAAAAACATTATGGGTCTGTGGCTTTTGCAGGAATCACGCCGTCAGTGGCGGCGTGAGGGCAGGGGAGAGGACGAGATCGGCTTTGACGCCCTTTCCGCCGCC
>ULVD01103951.1_pt1 | contig 35618 bp, 58 predicted proteins | sample 1959101 | NCBI WGS metagenome assembly ULVD01 (sample SAMEA4835777, study PRJEB28245) | human gut metagenome | biome: gut microbiome; material: fecal sample | place: Denmark | collected 2008
GTACAGGAAGCCAAATCGGCTCTCTGACGAATGAGCGGAAGAAGTGCGGCTGTCTCTGCGTGACAAACCCCTCTGTGTTCTCCTCCAAATCGGTTATGGTCGAGTTTCTGCTGAATCGGAGAACATCGCGTGATGGAATTACATCCTGACGAGATGATACGAGATCCCTCTACAATGACACAACCGAGATGAAACTGCGGATGGTCGGAAAGAATGGACGCCGCTTTAGCAGACTCGAAAAATGACCGCTGACGACGAGTAAGTTGCGGGAGCGGTTTATAGGTCGGAGTCTTATTATATACAGGAAGATTTACATTGATGTTGAGAGCGATGCTCATTGGGAGCGGTCTCCTTTCTTGAGAATGCTGAACAACCCGTCCCACCAGTTTCCAATTTGAGATCGGACTTGATGAGGCGGGTGCCCTGAAGATACTTTGGAGAAGCGGAGATTTTCCGCTGGCTGTCGAGATAGGATTCGAACCTATGGAAAATACTGGAATCAAAATCCAGTGCCTTACCGCTTGGCGACTCGACAATGTTTCGGCTGTAGCGGCTATCGCGCCCATTTAACCCCTCATCGGTGGCACCGAATTTAGCAGTCGATCAGACTGCTATTAGTAGTAACCGCAATTAGGCGGCTACAGGAACCGCTCCCGCCCGTAGCGGGTCGGCGATTTTCCTCCCTTTTCCGCGTGTCCATTTCTGGGGTGCGATAGGCGGAGGAACACCTAAATCCGAAACTCCAACGCATTCTCCGATATTTTTGTTCCCTCGTAGTAGCTTGTTTCGGCGTGGCTGTTAGTTCTCAATATCCAGCCTTGGGGAATGTACGGTTTTACTTCTTGTACGCGAAGTGGCTGTTCAAAACACATTTAACCCCTTCTTACCGATTGTTCTCAATATTAGATGCTACTCCAATATATCGCATCGGGGCACCTCCGCTCGTTGCGGACAAATTCGCTACAGTAAACGGGCGGTCTGTCTCCTCCCTTTCCCGCGTGTCCATTTTGGGATACGGTTGGCGGGGGAGTGCCAACAGCAAGGGGAATAGGTCGTCACCCCTCTATGCCATCTGCCTGAATTGGATTACATTTCTCCAATTTGTTGGCTTCGACAGTAATTACTCTTTTACGGACGTCACTGTCAAATCGAACCGGACGGGGAACATCCCGCGTCGAGGGAGCGGTTTATCTTGCCGATTAAGCCAGACCGAAGCCGGGAGCTTAACCCGTTTCACCGCAAGCATCATAAAGCATCTAATGCTTCATCGGAAAGGCGATCGAACAAGACAGTTTTCAGTTAGTGTTTTCGGTGTTCCGCTTCACCTATTGGCAAGGTTTTACTTCTCTTGCCCGAAGTTTCATCATACCACCCGTGCTGAGTATCTACCCCATAACTTATGGCGTCCCATATGTTTTTCAATTTGAACTACCGTGGCTAGTGTGGATTTTGTTTGCGCCCCGTATGACCCATACCTTCCCACCGTATGGCGATGGAAAAGCGAATGATGAAAAGTAGGACTGCCGCAATGATTGGATTCGAACCAATGATACCTGTGCGCTGCAGGATGTTAGACCCCTTCATCACGCTTGCGGCAGGGTTTCAAGTTAACCCATAAACTTCGCCTGCTAAACGACGGCTTAACCCCGCTCCCTGTGTACGGTCTGGGAGCAGACCTGATTCCCCTTTGCCCGACTTGAACGGGACCGCATGCCATTTGAAGGGGATATGAATGTCGGTCTGTCCCGACTGTCAAGCGTCCGACCGCTTTGTCATACCGATCAAGCACCACCAAGACCGGAGTCGCGTTTGAAAGGATTTTACTATGAAACATTGCTATCGCGTTTAACCGGAGCCGAACCCGTCAGGGGAACGCATGGGAAAGTGCCACTTGTTCACCCTTAGAAGGAGGTAGTGAGAAGGAGTCCGATGGAGCCTTCGGGAGCGGTTAGTGTCGGGTATCACTAGGCTTTGAACCGCTCCCTACTCGTGAACCGATGCTCTCTCCCTTTCACGCTTATAGTATAGCACATAAAATGCGTTTTGTCAAGGGGTTTTGAGAAAAAAGTTTGAGATTTTTCAAAAAAGTTTTTGGGAGCGGGAAAGGAGAGCGGGGAGCGGTTATCGGTTAGAAGGCTTTGACAATTCCGGAAGCTTGATCAGTTCTCCGATCAACATTTCTCTAATGTTCTTATATTCGTCAATATACAAATCAAGGTCTCCCCGGTATCCATACATCATTTGCTCTTGAACATCAGACAGCTGGATCTTATCTCGATCTCTCTTATCTACAACCGACATCAGCTCTGCCATGATATCAACACATTGATTATATAGCCACTCACTTGGATTCTTCTTAACCTTTTCAAGATATTTTGTCTGCCCTTCATTTATTAAAGCGTGAGAATCATTTTCGGTTCTACTTTTTAAAAAGGTCATCATCTTATGATTCAATTCAACCGCCTTTTGCTGAACAGCATATTCTTCTGCATCATATCCATATTTTTCCAAAATCTTTTTTGCCTCTTCGTTAACCGCTCCCTTTATCACCCAGAAGCTGACTGCCTCCCGGTAATACCACCAATCATATTTATTCCTAATTTCTTCCAATACTCTTTCGTGAAACTGCTGGAACTTACCGTTAAAATATACTTGTGAGAGGGAGCGGATTTCCATTTCTTCCAATATATTCTTTTTAATAGTCATCAAGTCCGCTTGTTCTTTTTCTGTCAGCTGTTTCCAATATTCTCTATCTTTGTCCTTAATCAGAACTTCAACCGTATCGTGGCTGTCAATCAGCTGTTCGTCCTTCAGCTTCTTTCTAACGCTTTCAAGAATGTCATAACTTTTGCTGAACACTTCATTTTCAAACTGTTTGTATATAGCCGCATATCTTGATTTGTCAGTTTTCTTATCCCTTCCATAGCAAACCTCAAGAAACCTCTGATTAAAAAATCCGAACAGCTTATAGAGTTGAGTCTTGGATGCTTGGAACTGATAATAGTCAGAATATTGACTATTCATATTGTGTCTGTCAGTATAACACATCAGGACAATAATGTCTCTAATATATTGGAAGTATTCAGACTTTCGTCCTTTCGTCATTGGTTCAAGTGGAACATCATAAATTTCTTTCAAAATAAAAATTCTTGGGTCAGAAGGATCTTTTTCTAAAAGATATTGACATTGCCAACGATTAAGTTGGGCTTGTTTTTGATTTCCTTTTAATTGCTGTTCTTGAAAAATATTGCAGAGATCGGAATATTTGTATCGACCGCCAATCTGTAATGTATTTAATTTTTCACGGCCTTTTCTTGACATTGTTTTTAATTTTTTCTCCTTTAAAAATAATTTAATTTGATTAAATGTTAATTTTTTGTGAATTTACCTAGCACTTTTGGGACTACTGGCAAGAACTGGAACTATTTACAGGATTTAACATATTTTTTTGAAATGTTGAGATTTTAACATTTTTTGCTTTTCTTTAATGAGAAAAGATCATATCAAACCCATATCATATTCATCATATTCACTACCATATCAACCAAATAATAACCAGCTAACATTCAAATCTAATTTAATAGTTATTTACCAGTCAATCTTATAATCTCTAATCTTCGAAATACTATCCAATCAATCTAATCAACTAAACAACTATCCCTAATCATATCTGACATGCTCCTTAACTCCTTTTAACTTCTTAACATAAAATTAATTAACCAATCAATCTAATTATTGTTTGCCCCTACGGTGCAAAAAGGGTCCATATTTTCCTTACATAAAAATAAGTATATACTATAAATATATTACAGGTTTATTCGGATACTTTTTGCACCATTCTTCCACTCTCTATCTCTTCTCCTATTCTCCTTTCTACTCACCTCCATTATACCACATCCATATCTTCCTGTCAATCCATTCCATTTATAATTAACAAAATATTTACAATCTAGTCCTTACCAATCTCTCCTATTTTCCCTACTTTTCCACCATCCTCCTATCTTCTTAACAATTACAAACACATCATTCCCTCTTTTCTCTAAAACCTTTTCCAAAATGACCACACGACGAAGTCGGTTTCTTCATTTGAGAACCGTAAGGTTCGATAAATGAAAAACGGTTTGACGGCGACCCGAACGAAGTGAGGGGACGAGGAGAAAAGACTGAAAGTCTTTTCGGGCAAAGGAGGGGGTGTGGGGAAACTTGGTTCCCCAAATATATATGATCCTTCAGACTATACTATACTAGATACTAGTACTAGTATTGAGATAGTATCGAGAGAGAATATATGAGTTAGATCATCCAATCGTATGATGATTTGTGTACAAAGGATGTCTAGAGAGGGTTTTATGGGTATTTCTTGGATATTTAAGCAATAATTAAACAGTATTTGAATATAATTAAGTATTTTGAGTAAGTTTTCCACAGATTTTTCCGCATTTTCCACAATGGAAGAGGTGGATGGATAAAAGTGGAGAGAAATGGTGGAAAATGGAGGGAGGACAAGGGAATAATGGTACGAATTGGGGGATATAAAAATCGGGGTATTGGATGGGTGATAGAATCGATTTTAAGGGCTATGGATAAGGATAAATATAAGGCTGGAGGATGATGTTTGGTTGGGTAATATAAGAAGAGGGCACCCGAAGATGCCCTGTGATTATTGATGTTTTATTGGATAAAATGGGTTAATTGTCTCTGATCCAAGCAAGCTTGAGTCCTTTGGATTTGAGAGTATATTCATCTTGGAAGAGGGCAACGCCTTCTTCGGGGTCGTAGACTTTGATATAGATATCTTTGAAATCGGTCGGGATTTTGGAAGTATTTCCGTTAGCGATTAAGTTCCATCTGATTGCTTCTTGATACCACTGTTGAATATAATATAAGAGATCGACGACCTTTCTGACATATTTGGTTTGAGGTTCATCGGAGTCGAGGGTCAGATATTCGATTTCGTATTTAGCCTTTGCTTTTGCTTCCAGCTCTTTGGTGAATATCTTGAAATTGGTTTGTGCCACATCTGCGATATTTCCAAGAAAATAATTTCCGGCATTATCTTTGTTCTTTTTCTTTCCCATCAAATAACTCCCTTCCCTTTGAGAAAGATTTCGTAATCTCTTTCGCGGTAATTATCTTTTTCGAACAGATATTCGACAATTTTGTCTCCAACCCATTCGTCGAAATAATCGGAATTCATCCAGCTTAACTGTTCGTAAGCTTTGAGCAACCATTCCATATCGAGAATCCAGCAGGTTGTTTTGAGAGCGTTATACCATCCGCCTGTTCCGCCCTCGTATGTGAGCTCGGTATCTATTTGATCACGATATGAATAATCCTTGGGATAAGGCAGTTTGTTGTTGACAGCTCCGCCTTCCGCGAATTTCTCCCGTTCTTCTGAATCATAATAATATGGATTTGGTTCAAAAAGCGTTATGCCGAAAATCTTTACGAGCTCTCCGAACATACAGGCGAAGAACCGATCTGGAATTTCCAGTGAATCAAGATATTCGCGAACTTTGTCACGACAGTCAATCTCGCCGATAATTTCTTTTAGAAGTCCGATTGGCTCGGTTATTGCTTTGTCTTTGTTGTCGGGCATATTCCCACTCCCCTTTCAGTTAAATATTGAATTGCCTGGTCTGCTTCAAGATGCTTCAAAATCCAATCCAACGTTACATTCTTGCGAAGTCTGTTCTCTGCGAGAAGACAAAACCATTCGCACTTTTTGATATATTTTCCGTCGATGGAGTTGAAATATAACAACGAAATTTGGGGTTTATCTTTGAAAAAAGTCGTGCAAGTTCTTGCCCCAGAAACATAATTATCACGAAGATAATCATAAGCTTCCTGAAAAGAAACATCATCAAGCAAAAGTTCTGTTTCTGGAAGATCTTTATCCGTAACAAACCAATTGGTATCGAACGGATCTCCTAACCTCTTCCATGGACCACCGTCAATAGAAATAAAGTAAATCGGATCATAAATTTTCAGCATTATCTCGACCTCTCTCCCGTTCGTTCGTCATAAAACGCATATTTTCCTGGAAGCACAGAGAGAAGAGCAAAAATTCTGTCGGCATCTCCGCAAGCAACTTCCTTTCCGTATTCATCCACAATTTGATATAAATCAGTATCTTTACAGTGGACAATAGTATAGTCATACTCATTCCCCTCCAAAATCAAAGAAATAGGAACAATGTCATATTCGTCAACAAAAGCAATACAAGATTGATTGAAAAAGTTTCGAGCTTCATCAACACTTTTAAAGGAAAATTTATAAGGACAATTATCTTCTTTAAGAAAGTCCGAAATATCTCTTTGCCCCACCCAAAAATATTCTCTCTGATTTTTGTCATATGCGAGAATTACGAAATTTGTATGCCGGTCTGATTTATATGCGACAACATACCTTTTCTCTGTTTTTTCATCAGTCGAAATCATATTTATAGCCCTTCTCTTTCATTTTCTTCAACAACCGTTTGAACGCGAGCTCTGATCCCTCAAGAAAACTATTCTTGTCATTTGCATGTCTCCGCGCGTGAGCTGAAAGAGCGATCTCAAGTCCGACATAGAACCTTGCAATTGTTTCCCGCGTCTTCTCATTGTAAGTAATTGTAATCTGCTTTCTCGTCAGCATTTTAGAAGTGGATTCGTCTGCCTTCAATAAATATCTTCCTTCGACAACAGGACCATCATTATTATAAACTATGTCTTTCAGCTGATAAGATGTACAATTGGGCGTATCATGCTTTTTGGAAACCACATAATATTTTCCAAAATACCGCCCATAAATATCGGAAATATGATGCTCTAACTGATCTTCTTCACACTTCGAAACATCGAGACAAACAACATCTCCGACTTCAAACCGAGAATCAAGCTCCTTTCTCTTTTTATTCTCTTCGTGAAGCTTTTTTGATTCGATGATGTCAAACATACTATCAGTCCATTCACAATAAAAACGACAATATTCGAGAAGATAAACACCGTTTTTAATAGATTCAATTGTTGCGGTTTTGTAAGAAATTTTGTTAATCCAATCAATCATTTCCCACGAAGCGGCTTTTGCTGTTACCAAATCGGAACTCGGAAGATAATAGGTTTCTCCATTAATTTCCTTCTTCTCCAACATTGGATAGAACATTCCTGCCGAAAGATCTGTCCGTAGAACAACTATGTCTCCGGGCTTGAATAAGGTTTCCATAATATTTTCTCCTTTTAATTAATCGTTATTGAAAATTTGATAGCTTCTTTCTGCTTGCTATGACTTTGAAAAAGCAATACTATTCCAATAACTATACTCACCGAAATATTTATTTTCAGCTTCAATTCTTGCTTGAACAGCCTCTTCAAATGTGTCAAAACTTCCAAGACATATTCTGTTTCCATTAATCGTTATTCGAGCCATCCATTTTTTGCAATTTTTTTTAAAATCAACGCCAGGGATACCTGTTTTGTTCTTTGAATTGGGCTTACTATTTTGAGTGTTTTGAGTATTAGTTACAATTCTAAGATTTTGTTTTCGGTTATCATAAACATTATGATTAATATGATCAACAAACAATTTTTTCTCATTTGAGAGATTCATTATTAATCTATGAAGTATTATTTGTTTTTCTTCTCCATTTGTAATAACACTAGTCCTTAAATATCCTTTTTTCTCTTCTCTCCAACAAAAATTTTTAATTAAATCATAATCTTCAAGATCAAAATAGAATGGATTGTTTGTGTTAGAAGCATACCCGATTCCGTATTCTCCAGATAAATCATATTTATTATATTTTTTGCTTCTTATTGATGTTTTTTCACGTCCAATACATCCACAAGAAGGAGTACAATTTTTCTTTATGAGATTGCTATATCGCTTTTTTACAATAGTTTGATTTTTACAACTACATCGACATATCCACTCTGTGTCTTTAGTACCATTTTTATAAACATATGTTTTCCCTTTTTCTAAAACGGTTAAACGACCAATAACATCCCCAACATTAATCATTAAAAATACCATTGCCTCTTTCTGCCGCAGTACATGTATTTTTTAACAACATTGAAATTGTTAAAGGACCGCAACCACCAATACATGGACTGTAATAACTTGAATACTTCGCTTTTACTTCTTCCGAAACATCTCCGTGAAGCTTTCCATCTTCTCCGCGATGAATGCCGACATCAATAATAATCGGCTTTTTGTCTCCATAAAAATGTCTGTCTGTGAGTGTATTTTCGTGCCCGGTTGCCACAACAATCACATCTGCGTGACGGCAGTAAAACTGTTTGTCTTCGTCGGAAGTCTTTGAGTGAAGCATTGTAACATTCATATTCATCCCCTGCAAGAGAATTGAAACCGGCTTTCCAACAATGTTAGACCGTCCAATAACAACCGCATTCTTTCCCGCGAAATTGATTCCGTAAGGAACGGAGATTGAATTCAACATATGAACAATCCCTGCCGGCGTGCATGGAATGAATCCGAAAGGTTCGGGGTCCTTCTTGGAGAAAAGTTTTCCGGCATTGAGATATCCGAACCCATCAACATCCTTGAATGAATTGATATAGTTGAGGACAGTCTCTTCATCGACCCCTTTCGGAAGCGGAAGCTGAACCAAAATTCCATTGATGTTGTCGTCCCTGTTCGCCTTCTGGATTTCTCCGATAATTCTCATCTCTGTAACGGCGGGATCTTTCTCTTCGTCAATATGAATGTCTTCGCACAAAATTCCCACTTTCTCGCAAGCGATTTTCTTGTTACGAACATATGTCGAAGAAGCCGGATCGTTGCCTGCCTGAATCACAACGAGTTTCGGTCTCGCGTGTCCGTTTTTGATAAGATTCTGAACTCTTGCCGCCGTAACCTCGTTATCTTTCTTGGCAATTGCTTTTCCATCAATAATTGTTCCCATTTCTTATGTTTTCCTTTCTAATTACTTAAGAATCGATTCTACGATTGATTTTCTTTGTTATTTATCTTGTAGAAAAATTTAAATTGTTTTCTGGTATGGTTACTACCCTGTGAAACATTGTCCACGGAGACTGATAAAATAGGGCTTTAGAGGGCATTGTTTGATTTACTCATTATTTGCATCATCCAACCCGAGACATTTACGGATTGCGTTATTTACACACTCTGTGCCGTGCTCTGCCTTATCTTTTTCAATATCTTCTTCGAGTTGGAGATAGCCGCGAATGGCATTGTTTCCTGTTGTTTGAATAAATTTCCAAGACCGTTGATGAATTGCTTCGGCGTCGTAAGTTTCAATGAACATCGATCCGCAATTGTAACAATAACATCTTCTTGAACCAATCTCTCCCTTTACAATCATTGTGGTTGCGCATTTTGGACAATACATAACGGTTTCCCTCTCTTTTTGTTCCGGTCTCAAAACCTCGTTTTGGCTAAATTGGAAATAATTTTCTCGCAATCTTTGAACGTCTGAATGTGCGAACGCTTCTTCATACCCAGCGTCTTTGTATTCCCGAAGAACTTCTGCTTGATCGTATTTATAATATCTTTTTCTTTTTTGAAGAACTCCATCTTCGTATAACTCGACAACTCTCTGAAAATTGTTAGAATTCCCAAATCGTCTGTCAACATATTGTTTTTTACTCATTGTCTTTGTTCTCCGTTTTTGCAAGATTTGTTTTCAAATTATTCATTTTTTCTTTTCTTTCTCGCGCCTCTTCTGCTCGAGAAATGTTGCAAGAATGAATAAAAACGAACATCATCATCGTTGTCGTGGCAACGGCGAAGACTCCCAAAATGCACAAAACGATCATAATCTCACCCCCAGTCTGACATATCATCATTAAGGTCTGAAAGCTGCTCGAGGAATTCTTCCGTCGTCCAAATACAACCTTTTTCTCGTCCTTTATCTCCAACAACAATGTCATCCTTCCAAGTAGGGAACCACTCGCCGTTATCGCCTTCGCTAAACGGCTCCGGTAATTCGACTGCATAAATAGTCCAAATTATTTCGATGTGATTACGAACCGGGACTCTTTTTTGTATAATTTTCACAACTTTTCCGGGTCCGAAGTCTGTATTTTTGGTATAATTAACGGTATCTCCAACCCTGATTTTACTGCTTCTCATTTTTAAGCTCCTCTCACTCTGTAATTTTTGCTCTCAAAATAACTGTCTGTTTAATCCCGTCATACTCTTCGTGCGCTTTCACTGTTCCGGTAACAACGCCGCTTTCGGGAATGTCTTTGCCAGAACTGGTCTTCCAGATAACCGTGTTCCCATTCGAGTCCTTGAACTCATAAATGTGAAGAAGCCCGAACTGCGTCTCACAACAGGCAACCTCACGACCGGAGACGAAATTCACCGAAACCTTCTCTCCAACCTCGCCAATATAATTGGACGATTTTGCAAGTTTTTCTTTTTCTTCTTGCATTTTCTTTAACTCATAATACCGCGATATTGCTTTCGGAGCCGAGACAAGAAGTCCAAGTTTGTCGAGCGGAACGTATTCGTTTGCCAATACGGTTTTCAAATTGTTGTAATACGGATCGTCAGGAAGCTCCGTAACAGTCTCTCGAAGGGCTATGATGTCGTTAGAAATATCCTCTTCTGCCGTTGTCAAATAAGCTGTCAGCTTCGCAACAGCGAGATTGATTTTTTCTCTTTCGGCATTGTCGATGTTCAGCAGGTCGCTCGGGCAACCCATTTCTTTCAAAAGTTTCGCCTGAACGATGTTCTTTGTCGAAAAAATGTTGTGATTTCCGACGTTATCTCTCATTGTCACAAATCCAAACATCTTCGTTGCCGCCTGCGCAAGCTCCAGCGCTCTCTGAACTTCCACGAACCGTGCGCGACGATTGTAAAAGAACTCGTCTCCGGGGTTTGCGATATCTTCTGCTTCTTTAATAAAAGACTCGAAGGTAGCAATTGCGTCAATGTCGATTCCGGTTACGAAGAGCTTCAGACACTCTTTTCCGAGCTGCTTCCACTCGCCAGTTTCCCGATTAACAACGAGGTATGTCTTGTTGCGCTTGCGGTTAGTCTTGCAGTAATCGCAGGTGCATGGGTTCGATGTGAAATAGTTCGACGGGACGATGAATCCCAGATCCTTGCCGGACAAATTAACATTAACGAAGTTTTTTTCATCAACGTCACTGGGTTCTACGGAACCGCCGAACGCCCAATTGTTTTCTGCGAAGACAACCTCGTCCGGTATTTTCAACTCCACCCTGCGAGCTTCGTATGGAACTTTTTTAACGGTCGATTCGGAACGGCAATCGCAAGGACGAAGCTCGATTTTGCGCACGAGAACGATTGTATGATTACTTTTTGTCATTGTCGGTTCAAGTTCTGGGTTGATCTTGCGAATTTTACGAGCCGCAATGTTGAACTTCTTCTCAAGATTTTCGACATTCTCTTCGGGAATCATATAGGTTTTTGTAATCATCTTCGCTTGCTCCTTAATATGAATTCGTTCTTTGTACTTATATTATAACATAAAAAACCCCTATTGTCAAGGGGTTTTTCAAAAAATATTATATTTTTTACTTTTTTTGTTTTAGTTTTCAGGACACTCTTCACAATTCTTTAATGTGAAACACTCTTTCCAAGCGTAACAAATGATGTTCATCATTTCTTCCTGCTCTTTCGGAATGGATATATTTTCCATATCTTCATAATCACGCATCGGCATCTTCTTTTTCTCCTGTGTATTTCTTTTTGAGTTCTGCAAGATCTTCTATGAAATCTTCAATATAAAAGATTGTTTCCTCGTACGTGGCACAACCAACAGTTTTTTTATTAGTCGACACTAATTTTTCAATCTCATCAAAAATTTCCTTCGCAACTTCGCTCTGCTTGCGGTATCCTGCGTTGTAAAGCATTTCAGCAAAGTCTCCAATTTTTGTACTATTTGCATAACAACGCGAGCAAGTATGAGGTTTGTTTTCATCGCACAGAGGGTTATACACTTCGCATATCATAGAAGCTATTATCTCGCACATTTCTTCAATCTGTTTTTCTCTATCCATCACTTCTCACCGCCTTTCTCATAAATTGCCACATCGTCACATATTCTCTTGTATCATAGTCAACGCTTTTATCTTCCATTGTGCCAAAAAAATCAAAACAATTTACATTATATGTGGTGTCTATTTTCATCTCCATTAGTCTCCCTTCCCTCATCATTTGATACTTTTTCCAATGCCTCGTGCTGTGTCATCAATCTCATAATCGGGAGAATTTCTTCTTGCGTCCCACTTGCCACCATTTTTCCATCAACATAAAGCTCTTTTGTGCCATCAGATAAGGTTTTAATTGAAAAGTCCAACAATATTCACTCCCTTCTCTTGTATTTCAACGACCGCAGAAACAGCGAAGCTGATGGTTCGATATGTTCCACGGACGGTTTTCACTAAAGTTTCAAGGTCGGAAAACACTCTGCTTGCAGAATATACATAGACCTTTTCAAACTGGTTTTCAAAAACGAAGATTTTCTCGAACTGCGACCCGTAGGCGCTCCTTGTTGTAGTCAGACTCTTGATGCGATTGATTTGATTGATTAGCTTTCCATAACCGATTACGCAGTTCTCTGAATCGTTGGTTGAAATATACCAATATTCATCTCCGGTTTTCAGGGTCGGCGCGTCCAGAATTGCTTTATCCGGAATTGCTGATTGAATATTACGTGTTAGATTCATCATTTCCATTTTCTTCCACCTTCTCTTGTCCTCTTCGGAAAGAGGCTTTTCTCGCCTCTCGCCAATTTGGATCGTATAAAATCACTGTTACCAACAGCTTGCACCCGGCAGCCTTGTTCCCGCTAACAAAAACGAAGTATGCGTCCTTGTATAGCCGAATCATCCGAGTCCCGCTCTCGCGCCGAAAGATGCGTTTGTATAGCCCGTATTCGTAATGATCCTGATCCATTGTTGTTGTCGTGTATCCTTTGAGTCTGGCGTTTCTGATAAGGTCCGAAAGCTCGCGGTCGGAGAGATTTCCAAACCGTTCATAAATGCGTTGCCGTGCATGATTGGTCAATTTGACCTTTGTTGCGAGAGCATCCAAAAAAATCACCTCAATCCTTGTAATATAGTATATAATGAAGAAAATTTTAGGAAACCGTGAAAAATGTGAATAAAAGAGCCCTTTTATTATCAAATTTTTCGGTATAGTATATAATATACTTTAGTTTGTTAAAATATATATTGTGCAATATATACAAAAATTTTTGATTATTTCAACGCTTTTATAGATTACCCATTGCGCCTCATCAAAAGTCCAAGAACTGCCAGCTCATCGGTATAACACTGGTCGCACAACCGCTCCCCAAAATCGATGAAACTCTGTTCTGTGGCAAACTCCGAAATTTCCCTTCCGCATCTCGAACAACAGCACGGGCGGCTCTCGTTCTTGCTAACTCTTGCTCCATACGCAACCTCGCTCGAACTAATTCCTTCGCAATAATCGTTAATATATCTACGCATTTTCGTTTTCCTCTTCTTTCGTTTCTTCTTCGTTTTCGTTAGTTTCTTCTGCTTTTGACAAATCTACTTTTACGGTATCTTTCTTTGCTGTCTTTGTTTTTCCAGTTGAATTATAGTCGGCCGGAACTTCATCGACTCGCTTTTTGAAACAAGCCCACGAACACACTTGTCTATATTCGTAAAGACTCTCTCGAACCCAACAATATGTTTCTTCTGTCGGCTTGAATTCCTTCCCGCAAATCGGGCATACGAGGAGGTTGGACCGCGAAGTGTTTTCGGCTTCGATTTCAGATTTTTTTCTTCGTCCCATTAAAATCCAACCTCCATATTTTTTTGAACAATGACAACTTTAGTTGAAAGATTGTTTTTTGAAAGCTCTGCTTCAATTTCAGGTTTTACCGAAATTCTGCCGTCCATATCTCCGTGAACAAGGAACAGTTTTTCAGCGTTGATCTTTCCATATTCTTTGACAATGCTATCTCTTTGAATGTGCGAGGAAAAACTTCCAAGGTTTGTGATTTGACAACGGTTTGCATATCTCTTTCCGGAGATTGAAATCGTCTTCTGTTCACCTTGCTTGATCGTATATGCCATTGAGCCCGGAGGAGCGTAACCAATCGTAACGATTCTGTCATCCGTGTTCGGAAGAAGACTTACGCACCAAGCAACGGAGCGTCCGGCGACCATAAATCCAGAAGAAGCAATTACAATACATGATTTTCCAGAATCGCGAAGCTCCTTGCTTTCGATATAATCCCCAACAAAATGAATATTTTTCCAAGCAAGGACCTCTCGCCATTCTTCTGCGGCTTCCCCTTCGAGAACATCACAATATGCACGACTAATGTTCTGTGCCATTGGTGAGTCGATATACACCGGAATGTCGAAATCTTCTTTTGAAAACAGATCATATAGAACAGTTACGATTTCCTGTGTTCTTGCCAGCGCAAAACTCGGAATCAAAATTCGCCTCTGTTGTTCAACGCAAGTCTGTTCAACGACCATCCGAAGTTTTTCAAGGTCTTTCTTGCGCATCTTTTTGTTGGCAATTTTTTCTTCGTGCGCGTATGTCGATTCAGCAATAACAATATCTGCTCTTTGTCCAAAAACCGATTTGAACGGTTTCGTATACGGTTTTGGCAAATGAATGTTTCCAAGGTCGGAAGTATAAACGATTTTCTTCGTTACATTTCCTTCCGTAATCCACAATTCAAGCTGTCTTGCGAACGGAATGTGTCCGGATGGAACGAATCTAAATTTTACGAATTCGTCCAGCGTAACGACTTCATCATCATACTCCGTCCAATATCCGAGCGCCGTGTCGACATCGGAATCGAGATAAAACGGAACATACTCGCGCCCAAGTTTCTCTGAAAGCGAAGCGGCATCTCCTGCAATAATCCTTGCGCTGTCTCTCATCAAGATTTCTGCGATTGGTTTAGAGCCGCGAGGAGCGATAATCGGGCAGGTTGCTCCAGAAGAATACAGCCGGGGAATCAAACCGATGTGGTCGACGTGACGGTCGCAGGAAAACACATAATCAAGTTTATTTGGCTTAAAATCAAACCTTCTCGAATTAATTTTCCAATTCTCGAGAGTGCTTCCGGTCGATTGCCACAAACCACACTCCAAAAGAATTTTTCGATTTGGTGTTTCGATATATGTCATCGAACCGGTTACACCCCAAGAGTTTCCGCCGCAGAATTTGATGTTAATTTTATTTTTAGACTTTTTGCTCATATAAGTCCTTTCTGAAACGGAGGACGAACAGGTTGTTTAAAGAGTCCGTCCTCCGAAACCTTGCGGTTTATGGTTGTTTTTTAGTTATTTTGAACAAAAGATTAGAGAATTGAATCAATATCTTCGACGATTTCGTCAACAACGCCGTATTTCAGGCACTCCTCATCATCAAGAAACCAATCTTTCGGAGCTTTCGAACGATAGGTCTTCTGGTCAATCTTTGTCTGCTTGAAGAGAATGTCATTGAATTTCTTGTCTGATTTATCAACGAACTTCTTTGCAGAATCTGCCTGTTCGCGTGTTCCTCCAAGGTAGGTTGAGCCACTGTGAATCAGAACGGACGAACCCTTTAGCGCATATCTCTTGTGTCCGCAGGCGAGAATGACTCCAGAAGCGCTGAAACACGCACACATATTTACGGTATAGATTGGTGTTTTCGACATCATAATGATGTGGCATAACACGAGAGCGCCTGTTACATCGCCTCCGGGGCTGTCGATATAGAGCATAATCGGCTTTCTTTCCTCGAGAGGAAACCCTTTATCTTCCCGGTTATACCGGAGAATTCTTTTGACAATTCCAATTGAGTTGTCGTTCATTGGATCGTCTTCAGTTCCAATCGCACCCTCGAGATAAATTCTTCTCGCTTCCTCATCTTCATACTGATGAAGAAGATCTGGGTCTGGGAGTTGAAGATTCTCCACATTTTTTGGAATAACAATACCTAAATTTTCCATTAAGTCACCTTCCTTAAAATTAATTTAGGTTCGGTGCCTTTGTCTCCAGTGCAACATAAATCATTGCCAGAAGAAGAGCTTCGGTCGATGCCGCAAATACAGGGTTGATCCCGAACAGAACGGAATCGAAGAAGAAGCCACAAATTCCACCAACGATTGCGATAGCAATTGTCGAAATCGGCAGACGAAACCTCTTTGTGAATTTGGAAACCTTCTGAAAGAACTTTTTCATAAAACTTTCTCCTTTCATAAATATATCAGAAGGATTTCTTCCTTCTGATATTATTATACCACAAAAGCCCCTGTTTGTCAAGGGCTTTTGGGAAATTTCTTTGGAATTTTACTGATTTTCTTCCGGAATTTCTGCTGGGGCATCCGCATCAACGGGCGTCGGAGGTGTCTCTACAGGCACCGCCGGAGCTGCTTCTGCAGGAGGATCGATTGACAGGGTAACAACAATGTCTCCGTTTTCGTTCATTCCAAGACCGCCGAAGAATCCGAGTGCCGTAAAATAATTCGCAAGGTCTCTGCGCAGACGGTCAGCAACCGGACCGGGATTTGTGACAATATATTCAATCTTTCTTGCTCTGTGGAGCGTTGCCTGCGCCTTAAATCTTATCTCAATCTTTTCAATTGTCGACGAAAGAAACTTTGGATAATTAGAATAGTTTTCCTCGATAATCTTTTCAATTTGTTCTTTAGTAATCATTTTATTTTCTCCTTTATTTGTTTTCTTTTTTATTTTTAATTTGACGAACAACCCACATTGCCGAAACAAACAGGCAAATTGTCAATACAACACCGCCGACAATTTTTGCGCCAATATTTTCGACGATAAATCCTGCGACAAAAAACATTGTTGCACAGATGAACATAAATACGAAAGCAACAAAAACCCAGATTTTTTCAGCGAGTCCTTTGTTAATTTTTAACATTTTTCTTCTTTCCCTCCGCAATCTTGATTGACTTTTCGAGATATCGGTGAATTTTACGAAGTCGGTCAAAAGTTTTCTCATCAAACTCTGCATCGTAATATTCGCAATCGCATACGATATGAAGCTCCGACTCAACGATTTCCATAGCGTACTCAAGCGCTTTCCGTACTGTGATCAATTCTGGCATTGTTTGTTTCTCCTTTTTAAATATTAATAAATTATTAACTACTTTTCGATAATTTCTACAATTGCGTGGTAATATACATAACGTTTTCCGTCGAGGTCGAACATAACGGAACCATTGGCGTTGTCGTCAATGTCGATTTTTCCTTCGTATGTTGCAAGCAACTTGCCATCCAACGAATAAACATTTACGGTACGATACAATCCGCCGCTGATGTCTGAGTTGCAACTTTTCAAACTTCTATTACACGAAGCACATCCGCCGAAAGCGAAAAGTGATGTGAGAAGTAAAATGCTGGCTATAATTTTGGAAATCTTTCTTTTCACGAAAATCCCTCCTTTCACACAATGAACTGTGCCGTATTCGGAAGCAGATGTCGATATTCTTCGGGAATTTTCCCCTGACACCATAGGTTGTTGGTTTCAATAACTTCTCCGGTATTGAACATTTTAATTTTAAAATGTCTACCGTCAAATCCATAAAACCCGTTGATTGGAGCCGGTGCAATCGCGTAACAAGTTCCGTCTACAATAATGTGTTCATCTTTTTCTGAAATAATGTTGTTCCAGAACTTCTTCGTAAAACATTCACTACAACAGCAGTCTGAATACTCCCCGTAATATGTTTTGCCGTCAAACTCTTTTCCGCAAACAATACAAATCATTTTATTTTCTCCTTTTAATGCGCCGCCAAATCTGCTTCGTGGAGAATATCTACAGCGTCTTTCATCCACGGATCGAGATTACGATAATATTTTGTGTCCAAAAACGGATCCATATGAGCCCCAACGAGCCAAATCACAAATCCGTTGAAAGTTTCTTCCATACACTGCCACGCCGAAGCACACTGGTGTTGATAATAATGTGCGTGCTCGCTCGGATTCCCCTTCGAGTCATGAAAATCTTTTACAATATATTTCCCGCAATCATGAAGACGAGCCGCAGACGCAAGCTCATCCCCAAAACGATCTCCAAAGAAATGATCTTTCGCATATCTCTCCGCTTCTTGACAATGTCTCCAGACAGGAAGTGAATGATGCGGATTTTCGTGGAGAATCATCATACGTTCCAAAAGGCTTCCATATTTCTTCACAAATTGTTCATATTCTTCATCAGAATAGTTTTGATATACATCAATGAAGTCGAAGCCTTCGTCGTAAAATGGCGGTTGGAATCTACGAATCATTCTGTCGATTACTTCTTTTCCGATAGACCGTTCGCGAGCCGCGTCTCTTTCAACGCACATCTCATACGGGGAAAAAACAACGGTTGCCTGCTTATAGACATATCTTGGAGTTGCCACCAAAATTCCAGCGCGATCTTTTCTGGTTAGATTAGTTGCGTCATAAAACACATCTCTTCCATTTTTTAGTGCTTCAATTGCTCGACTCTGCATCAAGGTAAATACTTCTGCCGGATTTCCTTGAATCGATTCGTTTCCATACAATTCCTCTCGAATCTTATCGGAAGAAAGATAAACGGAATTGCTATTTGATTCGTGTTCTTCTTTGGCATAGGTTGATTTTCCGCTTCCCGGAAGACCAATCAAAATTTCCAACTTCGGAATTCCACTCGTCATCTTCCCCACTCCTCCATCCAAAAACTCTCTGCTTCTGTTACTTCCTGCTCGAACACATCGTTCACCCGGAAACCGTCTTCGTCATATAAAACATCTCGCGCAACTCTCTTTGCGTCAGCGTCAGTTTCTGCAACAACCTGAATTGAAATATCTTCTTCAGTCCCATCACCAAAACCGACATGATTTTTCACAACAAACAGCGCAAACTCTGAATAGCGACGTCCGTTGTGCTCGATTGTTTCCAGCCTCTCTAACTTATTTTTCTTCGCCATTAGATTGTTCCTTTCTTGCTTCCAAATATTTCACCCACTTGGACGCTGTCATATTTTCTTTTACCCAATCACCCGCATCTTGGTTAGTTATCTTTGAAAATAGATACGGTTGAATTGATTTCGAATACTTTAAAACTTCCTCCGCGTATTTTTTCTTCATTTCTCTTGCGGCGTCGTTCAGGTCTTTAACAAAATCTTTCATTTCCTGTTCGACCGATTCGAGCTCTTCGCGATAATCGTTTGCGTAAACAAGGAATTCTTCCTGTTCTCCGTCGAGAATCACCTGAATCAACGACTCTTTAGAAATTGAATTGTTTGATCTCGCATAATGCGCAACCAGCCACGCCGGAGATTTGATTTTGACACGATTGAAATCGCTGTCAACAACAACATAGCCTTCTTCGTCCCACGGAAGCTCTTTTGCCGCATCGATAACATCCTGCGCGGAATGAAAATCGTATTCTTTCGGAGTTTTGAAAAATTCGGAAACAAGAGACTCTTTCGGATTCATTTCGCGTTCCGTTGGCATTACCCGATGTCCAATGAAATACAAATCCGGCTTCTCATATGGAATTACAACACGAGTTTGCGGAGAGACAAGTTCGAAAGTATAGCACACAAGCCCAGAAACGGATTGTTCAAATGTTTCTTTCGAAATACCGTTATTGCGGAATGCTTCTTCAAGCACATCTCCGAAGGTTGGAAGTTTGATGTCTCCGGTCGGAGCCTTATAGGCATCGATGGTTCCGTTGGTTGAATAGTGCCATTTTCTATCATCAAACCATGCGCTGATTAAACTTCCATCATATTTAGTTTGAACCTTTGCCGTATTCCAATCGATTTCCACGGCATTCGGCTCTCCGTAATTGAAAAACTTATCAAAAGCCCGTCTAACGCATTTCCAATTGTCTTCTCGAAAGATGATTCCGCGTGCTTCGCGCACAATTGGATTGGAAAAGTCAGAAGAAAGTTGATTATACTTAAACATCACATACGGGCCATCTCGAGAGATTTTCAGGTTATACGGGTCAGACGACAGCTTTTCTTCCCAATCGTTAGGATGATTTTGAATGAATTCTAACAAATAATTGGTTGCCATAAATATTCACCTCGTTTCTACTATTATTATACCACAAAACCCCTTGGTTGTCAAGGGGTTTTGAAAAAATATTTTAGAATAATCCAATAATTTTACCGTCTTCGTCAATATTAATATTTTCGGCGGCCGGGTGTTTTGGAAGTCCTGGCATTGTCATAATATCTCCTGTTAACACAACAATAAATCCTGCCCCGGCGCAGACTTTAACATTTTTAATCGTTACGGTAAATCCGGTTGGAGCATTAAGAAGCATCGGATTATCAGAAAAACTATATTGTGTTTTAGCAATACAAATCGGAAGATTTCCAAATCCAAGTTTTTCAAGTTTTTCAATTTGCTTTCTCGCCGAAGGAAGGATATTAACATCGGAACCATGATAAACATCTTCCACCACGGTTTTAATCTTTTTTTCAATTGAATCTTCCGCTCGATACCAATACGTGAAATCGGACGAGTCTTCGTCGCACAGCCGAACAACTTCCTTTGCGAGATTTTCTGCTCCTCTTCCGCCTTCTGCCCAAGAATCACAAACAACGACATTGATATCTCGATCGTTACACAATTTCTCTAAAAATTCAACTTCTTTATTTGTGTCTGTTGCGAATTTGTTAATTGCCACAACATACGGCACATAAATTCTGCGAACATTGCTAACGTGCCGAATTAGATTGCCGATACCTGCCTCTATGGTTTCGAGGTTTTCCTTGTCCAAATCGGACTTCGCAACACCTCCGTGCATTTTAAGCGCACGAATCGTTGCCACGACGACAATCGCATCTGGATGAAAGCCGGCTGTTCGACATTTAATATCAATAAACTTTTCTGCTCCGAGATCGGCACCAAATCCAGCCTCTGTTACTGTATAATCTCCAAGCTTCATCGCCATCTTTGTCGCAAGAATTGAATTACAACCGTGCGCAATGTTTGCAAACGGCCCTCCGTGAACAATCGCAGGCGTACCTTCGAGAGTTTGAACGAGGTTTGGTTTTATTGCATCTTTAAGCAACGCCGTCATTGCTCCAGTGGCGCGAAGATCGTTTGCTGTTACGGGCTTATCGTCGTAAGTATAACCGACAATGATTCGTCCAAGGCGCTCTCTCAAATCGTTAATAGAACTCGAAAGACAAAAAACCGCCATAATTTCTGAAGCAACCGTGATATCGAATCCGTCTTCGCGAGTTACCCCATTGGAGCTACCACCCAGTCCGTCTACGATGTTCCGCAGCTGTCGGTCATTCATATCGACGCACCGTTTCCAAGTAATTTTTTGTGGATCGATACCAAGCTCATTTCCCTGTTTAATATGATTATCCAGCATTGCCGCCAGCAGGTTGTTCGCGGCGCCGATGGCGTGAAAATCCCCCGTAAAGTGCAGGTTGATATCTTCCATTGGAATAACCTGCGCATACCCGCCACCGCAAGCACCGCCTTTTACGCCAAACACAGGACCGAGAGAAGGCTCGCGCAACGCGACAATAGATTTTTTGCCGATTTTGCGTAGTCCATCAGCAAGTCCAATGGTCGTCGTTGTTTTTCCCTCTCCTGCAGGAGTCGGAGTCATTGCTGTTACGAGAATTAATTTTCCGTTTTCCTTTTTTGATTTTTCAAGAAATTTAAGATCTATTTTTGCCTTATATTTTCCGTACTGTTCGATATATTCTTCTGGAATTCCGGCTATTTTAGCAACATCATTGATATGCTTCGGTTCTGTTGCTTGTGCAATTTCGATATCTGACAACATAATTATTATCCTTTCGTAGTTTTTACGATATTTGACTCCCTAACGTGCTTGACAAGCATCATCTCTCCGCTTCCACGCCAGTTACAAACCAGAACATCATATGATGGTTCGCGAGGGTTGTCAATCTCCCACGCGCCAAATCTATCGACAATTTCGATAGTTCCGTCGAAGGTTTCGACGTTTTCATCGAAAGTCATCTGAAACGAAACGTGTTCGCCAACCGAATACATCGGCTTACCCGGAATGTGCTTTTGTTCTGTCATTGTTCAATCCTCCATATCCATTTTAATATTTTCATCTTGTGTTGTGTCTGTCGTTCTGATACAACAAATTCTTTCGGGAAACATTAGCAACTCCGATAGCCAAGTCGACTTTCTTGTCACCCTGTCTGTTTTAACACACTGATTAATTGATTTGTCTGTTCCAACAAGAACACAATACTTCTTTGCTCTTGACAGCGCCGTATACAACCACTGCTTTGTGAGAAGCTGATATGCTCCGGGGTCGCACGCCACGATAATGTATGGAATTCCGCTGCCCTGACAATTTGAACCAACAAATCCATTTTGTACGAATTGCGGTTCTTTTGGCATTTTAAAACAATAAGCGTCTACTTCTGTTGGTTCGATATTTTTTATTTTAACAAAATAATCATCTTTGGTTCTATATGGTTTGTTACATCTTTTTTCTGATATTAACTCTAATCTTTTATTTTTTTCTTTGCCAATGAATCCAATTTTGTTTTTAAATTCAATGGCCATCTCCCCATAGATGTATAAACAATACCCATTCGCGCGTCTTGTAAATAAAGAAGAATGAATACCATTTTGGATTAACATAAAATATAAATCGTCTCTAATAGATTTTTCGCAAGAATAAAATTCAATCATATCGAAATGCCCCGACTTTATATGAACAGCGCCATCTTCCATCAATCCTTGCATAAACGCTCTCTGAACAGACTTCGGAGATGTTTTAATTGCTTTTGGAATATTCTTTTGATTTGGTAACAATTCATCAAACTGAGACAAAAAGCCACATATATAAGTAGAATGAATTTCTGCCGAATACATATTTGCCCAATCCCAATAATCAATTTTACAAGAATAACCAAATAAATAATTAACCAATTCGACGAATTTTTCCACCACCTCTTTTTGCTTCTTTCCAAATCTTGCTCCGTGTCCGTTTTTAAATACAGTCCCATCTGCTATCATCATACCCAAGAACAGACCAAATTTTTCATCTATAACTTTCGGAAGATTATATTTTACGCTCCTAACATCACTTTTATAATTATAAAAAGTTTCTGGAATGTGTACATATTCGCTTTGAAAGTCCGGGATTTCTTTTGTCATCTTTATATAATCGCCAACACACAGATCTTCGGCTTCATACCATTTTTCTTGCATATCCCCGTTCTTTTTAGCCAAAAACTTATGATCGGATGTTACCGCTATAGATCTGTTACCTTCTGTTAAAATTTTATACCCAGAATTTTTTCCAACATTATAAAAGCAGTCTGGTTTTTCCCATGATTCGCCCGTCCATACCGATATATTTCCGGTATATTCGTAGTCGCCAACTTGTTCATATCCATTTTCTTTTGCAAATTGTTTCATAGATTTATATCCATCTGACGTATAAATCATTGTTTCTCCAGATATACACTTATGACAAGTTATAGCATATCCGAGTTGAAGCTCGAGGAGCATATCTCCCTCGATGATGACATCTCCCTGTGGGAGACGAACAATAAGTTGTCTTCGGAGATTATCTTTGGCAACTACTGTTCCGATATTTCCGTTAAAAATTTCTGTCAATCCACCATCTGGAGTTTTCACTTCGTAATTGTTTTTCATCACAATTACTCTATCGCCAACGTGATACAATACATCATATTTGATTCCGTCAGAATATGTGATTTTTAGCGGGTTTTCGTCCTCAAATTTAATCATACTCTGAATTTCGCGGTTAATTGACCTTCCAGACAAATCTCCCATTGAACGCTTTGCGGAAAGAATCAAAATATCTTCAATTGGAATATTCTCGTCGAAGTGAATCCGCTTGAATTCTTTCTTGATTGTTTCGAGGCATTCTTCAGAAGAATACTTTGCAATGATTTTTAGGTCTTTTAGTTCTCCGTGAATTTCTTCTCCATGGAACTTCGGTGGAATGATGGGAATTTGTGCGTCTACTTTGTGACAATCTACAATTATTCCAGATCTACTTGCCTGACGGAAGATTTTGGTTAAATGAACACAACAAATCTTTCCAGATCCACGGATGTCAGAAATCAAGTTGCATAAACCAATCGACTCCAGCTGTCCCGGGTCTCCGAGCATAATCAATCTTCCGCCATCTTTGATCGCCGAAATCAGAGAATAGAACAATTCTCCTCCAACCATTGAAACTTCATCCAAAACAACAACATCTGTCGGAAGCGGATTCTTTTTTGTGAATGTCGGCCCTCCAAATTTCGGATTCCATCCTAGCAGACGATGAATTGTTTTTCCATCTTCCTTTGTAATTTCGTGAAGATTTAACGAGGCCTTGCCAGAAAGGGCACATATACCAAAATCCAACCCATTCTTTCTAAAGATTCGAGATACGGGATACATTAAAGAACTCTTACCAACCCCGGGGCCGCCGGTCATCAAAATGACGTTTTTATTCACTAAATTTCGGATCGCATCTTTCTGCTCTTCGGTATATTGGAAACCAACGGCCTCCTCACACTCTGCGATTGTCTCTTCAACGAACTCCATTTTGCGACACTCTGCATCTTGAAGTCTCAAAAGCTCGCGACAAATCATCTCTTCGAGCTTTCGATATTTCATCAGTCCAATTCGCTTTGTCTCTTTGTCATAAAACAGCGTTTTGTTCTCGACCATTCGTCGGAGTTCTCTTTTCACCATTTCAGTGGAGATGTCTGCGGACAGTCCTTTAATGCCAGAACCAAGGGCTTCCAGCGGAACCCAAGTATGTCCATCAACCTCCGCAAGGTTTCTTAAATAATACAACGCATATGCGTTGATTCTAAACTGCGAGTTTGTCGGAATTCCCTTTCGCAGCGCCATACTGTCCGCCTTTGACCAACCGATTCGAACACCTTCTCCAATCAGCGCATATGGATTGTTCTTTACCTTTTCGGCAAGAATATCTGCGGAACCATAATGTTCGACTAATCGGTCTATTGTTGCCTTTGACAATCCGAATTCCGACAGTGTCATATATGCTTTGCTACTATCTTTGGAGGCATTATATTTATTTAATAACTTCGTTGCCTTTGCCTCTTTAATTCCTTTAATTTTACATAGCGCCTCGATGTCTCCGCGCTCCAGAATCTCAACGGGGTTCGGATACGCTTCGTATAGTGCGTTAATTTGATTTTCTGTAAAAACATAACCGAGGAATTTTCTGACATCTGCTTCTGTGTCGAGTTTAACAACGGAGTTAATGCTGACGATATCATACTGCCATCCATATTTCGCGTCTTGCTTTAGATCGGCGGTGATTTTATATCTTGTTCCACCATCAAGTTCGGGGACGCGACCTTTGAATGTTATATCGTCCGTTTTATATTTTGGATTTTTTGTTCTATTGTCGATTTCTCCGATTACGCTTTCCGGCGAGAATGTGAAAATTGCGAAATCTCCACTTTTTACTTTCGTTCGAGGAAAAATTTGCTTATTTACGAATCCTTCGACGATAATTCTATTTGTTGCTGCCATACTCCTCCAGTACGTGATCTTGCTGATAATTGAACACGCCGTCTCTAACTTCGTTAATTGTATACCCGAATTCAAACACATTCATATGAACACCATTGACTCTTCTCCCAAAACAGAATTTTCCATAAAGATCGTCCCAGTATAGATCACTGGCGGTCATATTTGCTTTGTTTGGAATATAGAGGAAATATTCTCCTCCATTGTCGAGATTCGTAAAATAGACAATATCCGAAACAGATCTGACTCCATATGTCGCGAATTCGGTAATTTTAATTCTGCTCCACGTCGGAACGAAATCGTCTCGAATTTGTTTTTCAAGCCAACGGAGATTATCCTTTTTCTTGCGACCGTCTTTTTCGTTAAGTTCTTCCTGTGCTTTTTTAATCATCGGTCTGGAAATGTCATAAATGGTTTTATATGAAATGATTTTGGTCCGATAGTTCAAGACCAGAAGTCTTTTTAACTCCTGCGCATCTTCAATAATCTGTTCCTGATTTTTGAGAAGTTTTTCGGTTTTAGCAAGACCTTCGAGAAACTTATTGCTCTCATTTGGATCTCCCATATTACCGTTGTCGAAAAACACATTCTCGCCATAAAAAACTTTGTCCATAACAATCCCTACCTTTCCTTCTATCACTATTATACCACAAAAAGCCCCGCTTGTCAAGGGCTTTTTGAAAAATAATTTAATTATCTTACGAATTTCTCCAGCTCTCCCCAGCCTTCTCATTTAGCGCCGCCGCAATTTCTTTAGCACGACTTTCGCTTGTCGTCCAAGCATAAATCCATCCAGTTGTTGTGTCTGTTAATTTGCGAAGGAAATAGCGATCACAGGTCCCGTTGCAGTCGTCATAATCCCATACAAACGGAATGCCATCTGTCGTACATTTTCCAGCGAATGGAAATTCTCGAACACCATATCCGGCCCAGCAAGCAATCATATAAATTTTCGGAAGCGATGCAAGATATTCGCGTGTTTCAGGAATATTTTCAAGAATCTTCTTCATCATTTTCTTCTCCCCGCAACGCCCGAATTACTTCCAGAATTTTACAACACAATTTCGCCGCGTCAGCTTCTTCCTTGTTTTTGGAGTCAGTATAATAGATCGGTTCCGTTCCCCAATACTCTCCAATCAAGTCTTCGATTTCTTCGAGAGCGTTTTTGGTTGTTGAAAGATTCTTCTCTTCGACTGCTTTTTCCCGAACGGTTTCATAAAAACTACACTTAGATCTGTCTCCGTCGCAATTACAAACATCTTTTTCTTTAGTGCCATAACAAACACCAACTTCTTCATCAATATATTCGGGCGCAAGCCTTTCAGTGGCCAATGTGTAAGTTATTTTGTCAATGTTTGACAAATAGCGTCTTTTGGTTTCAAATTGATAACAATCACACTTGCTCATTTCTTTCCTCCTTTAATCCATTTTTTATACTCCGAACTATATTCCCACAAAATTAAATCAAGTTTTATACTATTTATTTGTTCTGTCGATTCCGGCATTGTTGTTAAATATTCAAAATGTTTTTTGTCGTCAATTAGTGTTTTGAAAATCAAATCAAGGGCAAACTGCGCATCAATTGGAGGATTTCCGAGAAAATCGTGCGTTTTACACCATTCGGAAACTTTTTCATCTAATCCGTCGAAAGATATCTCTTTGGGCCAAATCATCTTTTTTTCTCCATTTCTGCTTTTTCTTTTCTCTTTTTAGCCTTCCGATACAAAATACATAAAAATGTCAAAACTTCTTCTTTCGGACAAGAATCATATTCTGATTTTTCGTCGGCATCCAAAAATGTTGGAGAAAATTTCCACTCGATTTTTCTTCCGCAATTGTGGCAATATTTTTCTAAATCTCCGAAAAACTGAAAAGATGCGCGACACTTCGGACATTGATATAATATTCTGTCGCCATTGTCCCAACCGGAAATACAGAACGGGATTGGCAGATGCGGATCTATAAAATCTTTTGTTCTGCTCACGATAAAATCCTCCTTTTATCGAAAATACTCTGGAAAATGAAGTAATTGTCAAGCAAACCTCGAAATAAAATTTTCTCACGATCCATTTTTATTATTCCTCAATGTTTCTTCTGAAATTGCTCGAATATCATCAACTAAAGACTTGAGTCCATCGACCGTGTTGAAGCCATCATAATCGATACATAAATCATGGATTATTTGAAGAGAATCGAATCGTAAACCGGAATTAGAAGATGCGATTGTTACATCTGGCGCAATCCAGTTTGCTGTTGTTTCTTGAGTGACTGTACACGGAATTTCGTGTGGGGCAGTAACAAAAGACGAGTCTTTAAACTCCTTGTGAGCAACATGGCCTCCACAGCAAGGGCACGTCACCGAACCTAACCCAATATCAATCAATTGATATGAGAACTCACATCCACAGGTCGGGCATTTGGCAATAAAATCCTTTTGACCATCTTTAATAATCTTAATCATTGATCTTTTTCCTCCGTTCAACGTCTTTTTGTGCTTCTTCCCTCGTCAGGAAAACCATAACCCCAAGCTCGTAAAAGTCACTACACTCGTCAATAACATATAGTTTCCCGTTCTTGATTCCCCAGCCGCATATCGGTTCTTCTATTACTTGAGCATCATTACCATACCCGACAGGGTAATATGCGGTTTTGTAATCTTTACCGATAAGATGAAGCCATTCAGATTTATCTGAAAAACACTTGCACACACAAGTTTTAATCTGCATAATATTATAGCCAACCGCGAGACGGTCGCACGCTTCATAATGAATACAGTCTTTGCAAGTCATAATAAACCTCTCTTCTATTCATAGTCTACAAACCAAAATCTCGAAATCTTCATCTTGAAAAACAAATTTAATGATTCTGGAAACCTTATCCCATTCCAGTCCGTCCAATCCACACCCGATTATCGGCATTGCGATTTTATGAATATTTTCTGACCAACATAAAATCTTCATTTCACACAAAGCACCTGTTAGAGTATTATATGTCGGTTTCTCAAAATATCGTTCTTTCGTAATCAGGTTGAAAACTCGACCCTCAAGAATGCAATCAAATAATCTTTTCTGTCGATGGAACTGATTAACGTAATCGGGATATTTTGTCTGGAGAATATGTTTCATGTCGAAGCGCTTGTTGAATTCTATAACAATTCCTTTCCCCATTCCAAAATCCGCGCTAATACAATGCGCAAGATAATAATCATCCGGGACAGAAAAAAGATCTCGAACTTCTTCTCGATAAATCATTTATAACCTGCTTTCTTTATCAAAACAATCACTGTCGAGCGTAATATACCATTTTGCGCCCATGAAGCGATATCTATCATAGCATAGGTTTTCTGTTCCAATTTCGTTCTCCAAATCGTCAGTAAAAAAATACAACATTGGATATCCATAGTTATTTTCTGGTAAGCCGTGTGAATAAGAAAACCCTCTTCTACTCACTTCCTCTATAAAACGATATCGTTTGCGTTCGTTCCCCAAGTAAATACAACAATTTCCAGCGCATCTTTCTTTAACATATTGATCTACAAGCCATTTTGTCTTACCGGCTCCGCGAGCATTCGTATAAAAAATCTTTTCCATATATATTACCACCCCACCAAAACTAAATCGTCATTTTCCCAATCGAACACTTTATATACTCGGACCAACTCGAAAATCGCGTACTCATACGTCCAGTCGCCCGTGATGCGCTCCCGACTCTCATCCAAATCAATCGGAGAAATTCCGAAGTATTTACCGCTCCAAGAATCAATTTTATCTTGAATCTCGTGTTCTATTGTCAAGTGCTTTCTTTCTTCCTTAGACAATTTGGACGGAATTATTGGATCGTCTTCCGGATTGAGGAGACTTTGGAGCCAAGCAACAATCTTCTGTCGATAAAATTCAATAACGGATTTGAAATCATCCTTCGTTAAAAGAGCAAATCCATCATCTGAATACCTTTCTTTCAACTCTTCTGATGTGAACAGCGATGGTCTTTCAGATTCCAGCTTGAATCCGATTTCCGAATACTTCCCAAGTTCGTAAAGTTCCGTTCCAATCTTATACGGAGAAAACCAACCGCTTCCATCATCGCAACAATCACGATCTACCTTATACCCGTGCTTCTCTGCAAACTTACACAAGTCGTCATTTGTTTTGCATGCTTGAATTTCCTCTACTTGCTTTTTCGGAACTGCGTATAAATAATGTCTATATCCCATAATTTAATCCCCCAACGTAACTAAAACCTCGTCCGAAATTCGTTACGCGCATAAATTTCTCCGGCGTTTTCGTCAATGAATTTGAATGTACAACATTCTTCAGAAAATATTCGTAAAATATTATCTGGATTTGTTCTGGATAAAACCCATTCCCCAGTTTCAATTTCATAAACATCATAAATGTTTGGCTGTTTGCGATGAACCACAACATAACTGTGTGGGGCCAGAATAACAGTATTATTTTTCATTTTTATCCTCCGTAGCATTGTTCATATAGTCTTTCCACGGATCAACCCCGCGTTTTTGCAACATTCCTTCGAGAATATCAGTATAACAATCCATGTAATGCTCATACTCGCGCCGTTCTTGAATGTCGCTTTCTTCCCAGCCCGCATCTTCCATACGATCGGCCTGCGAACCGATAACGTCGTGGTAAACAATATCGAAATATTTGTTAAGAAGGTCCTCGTTAGAAATAGCGGAGTTTTCTTTAATGATTCGGTTGACTTCCGATTTACGAAGTTTTCTCATCGCAATCCTCCAAACTTTTATCTTCGAACACAATTCGAATTGCCGAATATTTGCTCGTTGTCGAAAGAAAGTTTAAAATATCGTCAACACACCCACGAGACATAATCCAGCTTGTGCTGTCAAGCAAATCGTATACTCCGTCCTTTCGATGAACAATTCGATAGTCGGGCAGAACCGGGCTAAATTCTGACGTCACCGTCGTTACTTTTTTGCACGCGGTCGACAGGCAGTTTCCATACATATTGGCGTATTCGCAATATTCACCATACTTCTTGCAAGAATAACAATTCGTATTTGATGTCATTCCGTCCTCCTTTTCACCGTACCTTCGAAATGAGATCTCCATAAAATGACTCGACTTCCGCAAATTCTTCATTCGTTAATCCAAATACCTCAAAATATCCCCAATTGCGACAGAGCTCAATTCTGACCCCCATCTCGTCGTAAATCGTTTCCATTGGATCGCCAACGATGTTGCGACAATCGAAAATCCCATAAAGAGCATCTTCAATGTTGTTCTTAATTACTTCTTTTACTTTTTCTACTGCTTTAGTCATTTTAAGTCCCTCCTCTTAAATTTTATCAAAAGTTTCAACAAATTCGATTTTCTCGAGTTCTCCAACATCGAACAGACTTCGGGTAATTCTTTCGCCATTATCCGTTGCACCGCTCTTAATCATCTGAAAATATTTGTCACACAACTCTCCGCCTTTTCCGATATACCAACCGGGACGACGAGTGCAGATAATCAGAGAGTTGCCCTTCTTCGAAATAAGAGTGACATCTTTTTCGATGTGCGCTTCTTCCTTCCAGCGCTTCAGTAGATCCTTGAGAGTAATAGTGGTTTCCATAATCGTTTCTCCTTTTTTTTGATTTATATTTTATTTTTTTTGTTTCGTGGTTAGATAACATCAATCTGACAAGACCTCATAATGTTCAATGCTTCATTGTGCATTTTTGGAGTTGTTCCCGCACAGCAGGACGAATCGACAACAATTTGAATTTCTGGCATCGCCGCCTTTAACATCAACGCATTAGAGACAACACAAATGTCCGTGCAGAAGCCAACCAGTTCAATCTTCTCCGTACACCAAGTTCTCGCAATGTCCATCAATTTCATTGAACCGAAGGTGTGTTTCTGAATTCTCCCATTTGTGATAGAACCATCCTCAAAACGGGCATAATTTCCGGCATAATATTCTAACGCAATGTCGTGATTGATCTGCCAACCAAGTGTTTTGTAAATACAGTGCCCAATTGGGAGTTTCTTTCCCTCCGGAGAATCGTCGTAACTGTCCGCATAATGGGTATCCAGCGTAAATAAAATGACACTTTCATCCGGATCTTCCACAAACCCATTATTAACGATTCGGTATTCTCGCATCTTTTTGATAATGTTCGGAACAGCTTTTTGGGCTTCTGGAGTTCCGAGAGCGCCATCGATAAAATCGTTTTGCGCATCAACAACAACAAGAATGTTTTTCATAATATTTCTCCTTACTTATCTTCCTTGTTCTTACTCTCCAATTCCTAGATGTGGTCTTCAAGTGCGTTATACTTCGATGTTGCGTATGAAGAAGCACAAAGATTTTTTTCTATAGCCTTAGTCATTGTTTTTTCTCCTCTTCGTTCCTATATTTATTAAAAAATAACAAATCACACAATCTTCTTGCCATCTCTCGGTAATAATATAACCGATCAAGTCTCCTCATCTCTAACTCATAAGGAAGATAGTTATGACATCCATTAACTATTGCTCTTATTAATAATTCTTTTTGATAATCCAGCATTGGATATCTTTTAGAAAGGTCGTCAACAAAAATTTTGACCATCTTCTCATTAATCGTCGGTTTTTCATCGGCCTCGGTCATATGGCGCAACTTCTTCTTTCACCATACAAATTCAGGATGCTCTTCCATGAACGGTTTGATTACTTCTTCGATAGCATGGTTTGCCGAATCTCTGGAACTGAACCATACATCATTGTGCTTAAAAGCCGCCGTAACATCAGCGTAGAATCGATCCTCATTTATGTTATAACCAATATAGTAATGATAATTCGTTTTATTCCACTCTGCAGTATCTACAACATCGTTATCATATGCAAACTTCAACAGTTTGCGGTATAATAACTGATGAAGCGCCACTTGATTGGCAAACTGTTCATCATTGAAATAATTAATGATATGGTACAATTCTCTATCAGTCATATCGTTTATATAAACATAATTTAAAACATTGCCCCTACTCGTTATAAAATAATAGCTTTCGTTCTTGTTAACTTTCTCAAATGGATTCTTTCTTTTCTCAACTCCAAGCATATTTACTTGTTCATCAGTCAATTTGATGCGCTTGCCGTTGATCACTGCATAATTTTCGCTTATTGTTTTCTCCTCTTTCACTAAAATCTTTTCTTCTTCTCCAGAAATATCTTCAATTACGCGAATCCTTATTCTTCCATTTCCATAATGAACAAGTTTTAACGACAACCCCTCCTGCAACTTTATACGCGGTAGTTTTTTGAATGGATTGGTTCCGTCTCCAATCGCCAACGAATAAAACCCGTCCTCTTTTACAGAAACAATTTCTGCTTCCATCAACACAGGATTTGCCTTTTCCCAGTTTTCTAATGTATCGTGCTTGAGTATAAATCTCATATTTATTATAACTCCTTTCTATAACCTATGAGTCTTTTCTGTTTCCACTATTATTATAACAGAAAACCCCTTGATTGTCAAGGGGTTTTGAAAAATTTCTTTAAAATATTTTTAAAGGTCCCAATCGTCATCTGATTCGGCCGCTTCTTTCTCAATTTCGTCGGCAAATTCGTCATCCAGCGCCTCGAGTTGTTCGAGCTTTTTATGCTGAATTTCATCCATATCGATTCCCTGCCACGGCAACCGAACAGCGAACGATCTGTCCTGCGGAGTCCAGAGGCTATAATATGGACATAAATTTTTTGCTTCGGATGGTTGATTCGGGTTGTTGTTGCAAAACGCGCAATAGAAACATAGAGGAGACGGATGTGCTGTCCAATTTTCGTTGAAAATATCGTCCAGTATTTTCCGCATCTTTGTTTCACACCGTTTTTCCCAACCTTTTGTGCCTGCCTTCCGCATTTCTTCCGCGACCGGGAACTCATATTCACAATCGACTTGAATATCATCCCCGAACCGCTCCTTTAGTGCTCCGACATAAACCCACATTTGTCGTGGACTTGTCAGCTTCTTGTCATCATATGCTTCCGCGCTCGTTTTTAGATCGTGGATTACAAAGTGCTTCGGGTCATCGCGGTATTGAAGAACGCGGTCAATTGAACCGGTAAAAAGAACCTTATTGAAGTAATATTCGAACGGCATTTCTGCGGCAAAAAGTTTGAGTTCCGGGTGCTCCGCAAGATACTCTTCTTGCCGATAAATTCCTCTCTCCAAAAACGCCTGCGCTTTCTCTTCGAATGTTCTTCCGGTCTTGTCGAGAGATTCCCAGTCGTCAGGGAACATCCGTCGAAGGATATTTACTCCAAAAATATCTCCATCCTTGTCTTTCGAACTTTTCTTTGGAATGTTCACATTTTGGAAATAATCTTTCAGCATCGGATAATCGATGGGTTTCCCGGCGAGAAGTGTGTTTGTTTGGATTTCATTTATGCGATGAATTAGCGTTCCGTAAGAAATTGCAAGACTCGTTGCTGAAATATAATTCCCTTTCACATATTGAAGATAATATCGGTATGGACAATTCTCATATACTTCTGTGCGAGAATATGAAAATTTTGGCTGTTGATATGTTTTTTTAGTTTGTGTCGCCATTATCGGTCTCCAAACTTTCTTTCAGGGTTCTTTCAACTGCTTCGTCGACTAACTCTTCTGTGTGTCGAATTGATTCAGATAACATCACTTCAAGCGAGTATGTGGATTTTGAAAGCATATTTCCAGTCACTTGAACTAAAAGAACCTCAAGCTTATAAACAACATCTTCATAATCTTTTAGAAGATTGTTATATTTTCTTCCCGACACAAACGGGAGTTTAGTTTTGCTGTATTCCATAATTATTTTCTCCTTTCTTGCTAATAAAATTATAGCTCTATTCACATTTTAGCTTTATGAATTTCTTTATGGCAATCTACACACAATGTCACAAGATTTTCTGGTTCATCGCCACCGCCATTGCAAACTGGCAGGATATGATGTACATTTAATTTTCCATCATCAATCGGAATTGCCACGCCGTATTCGTTTTGAAATGCGTGAAATTCGCCGCATTTTTGACAAGTAAAATTATCTCGATAAAGAATGCGTAGGGAATACGGATCTCTTCCTCTGTTCCATACCGTCATATCATTAAATGCCTTGCTGTGTTCATCGCAACAAAAACTTGTTCTACGTCCGCTTAATGGTTTTCCGCACCATTTGCAATGTTTTGGCTCAACATAGTCCGGGCACCGGAACCAAACTTTTTCTCCAAACATTTTTTGCGCTTCATACATTGCAGGAAACGGTCTGCGTGTGCCATTCCGCTCCCATGACTTAAGGTATTCACTCATTTTTATCCACCTTGATACACTTGTTGTCCCACTTTTTGTAAGCATCCAAATACATTTCGTTTTTGTCGCCGTTATATGTTGCTTCGTAATACATGCCATCCCAAACAGTTGTACTCAAAAGAGCTTTATTGTTTTGAAGCGTTTTGCACAGCCATACGACATAAACATCTTCTGGCGTCAGACGTCCTTCGTCTGTGATTTCTTTGTGGCTATTAAAATAATCTGCAACAGCTTTTTTCGTAAGTTCTACAAATTTCTGATTATCCATTTTTTTAATCCTCCAAATTAATTTTTACTTAACAATCGAATAATATTTTAACCAATCTTCTTTAACGCTTTCATCTTTTACCCATTGTCCATCCACAAGTTTTGTCTTCGGACGCTGTTCGATGGTCAGGCGAATTGTATCACCTTTGGTGAGAGGATTCGATTGGAAGTCACGCTTCGAAACCTTAACAATGCGTTGTTCTCCACTCCAGATAGCATAAATACTCAACTTCGGAGAATATTTAGTGTCAATATCCAGAACGAGCCAGCTTCCCTGTTGTGATGGGTCTGTAGAGGCACAATATCCGAGGAACTCCTTTTCCCAAGACAGCCGCATCATCATCGTAATCGGGCGTTCTCCAACCAGTTCTGCGAGTTCCCTGAGCATTCCATCGTTATCTGTGATTTTATACTGTGTCTTTGGCTTGACGGTATATTTCGCGATAACTTCTTGAACGGGCGCGGGGAGGACGGAGACATCGGATTCTTTGAGTGTCTTGCGGGTTCCAAACTTGTTATAGAGTTCAACGATGTTCAAAAGTTTTCCGATGGATCCAAATTGTGAGAAATAGTTGAGTTTAATCAGAATGTCGAGTTG
>ULVD01026282.1_pt1 | contig 35584 bp, 55 predicted proteins | sample 1959101 | NCBI WGS metagenome assembly ULVD01 (sample SAMEA4835777, study PRJEB28245) | human gut metagenome | biome: gut microbiome; material: fecal sample | place: Denmark | collected 2008
ATTTACTCCCGCTCCACACTTGACAAACGTATAGTTTAGTGCTATAATCAATCACGAGGGGAGGGGGGAGAGGAAGAAAAGGAAAGAAGAAGGAAATCAGCCTTAATATATCACTATTACCAATATAGTTATATTATAGTAATAAATGGGATTATGTTAATATACAATATTATTGTTATAATATAGTTATATAATAAATTAAACGGAAGGGAGCAAGCAAAATGAAAGTTGAGCATATAGCAGATTTTGAGACGCCGGAAGAACTTACAAATGTAGAACAACCGAAGAAGCGGAAGAAGCAAGGACGCAAGACAAGCAATCACAGTAAAGCGATTGCAGCCCGAGAACGTTTGGAGTGTGAATTAAACGGATGTTCAGACCCCAGAACGCCGCTTAGCGAAGTAAACCCCGATACGCTCACCGCTCTGCAAGAGCTTATGACGTTGCCGGCTGTTGACCTGGACAGCGCGGACGAGGTCGAGCAGCGCTGCAACGACTATATTACATGGTGCAGCCGCTACCACGCTTTCCCTTCGCTGGCAAGTCTCGCCGTTGCTCTCGGTGTCGACCGTGTTACTCTGATAGAGTGGGGGACTAAGTCGCGTATAGGTCAGCGTCATTCTACAATTATAAAAAGAATGAAGACGCTCATAGCCGCAAACACCGTCCAAAAGGGCGCGGACGGCTCACTTAATCCCGTATACGCGATGTTTTTACTTAACAACAGTTCGCAAGGCTTTTCAAACAATACCCGCTTAGAGGTCGCACAAACGCCCACAGAGCAAATCGACGCGCCAAAACTTGATGATGTAATAGAGATATACGACAGCAAGGACATAAGCGACACTTGAGACGCGCCACAAAGCCACGAGAGCGATATATTCACGGATTAACCGGCAGGGCAGGGAAGGACTTAGTTAAGCGTATAAAGCATTATGAGAGCGTACAGACACACCCAGACAAACACATATCAAATTATACAAAATGGCGATTTTGTATAATTCAGGGAAGAGATACCCTATATGCGACACCGGGTGGTTGCCGGCTGTGGAACGCCGGGGCGCGTGTTAGCCCCTCAAATATTCTCAAAAACTAAAAAAACTTAGGGCTTTTGTAATCAGGACTTTGTAAATGTCTTTGCTCTGTTTTTCAAAAATCGCGCAAAAACAAAAAAGACCTCCGAGGTGTGTATGAGATATGTCGATATATACGTTTTCGGAGGTTTTATCGAAGACAGCGGAATTGGGTATTGGCAGACACTGTTGAGGTATGGAAAGCGCGAGAAATACATCAGCGGAAGAATCGCCGGATGGAATTCAATACGGTGTACGATGGTAGCTATAGCCGAAGGACTGAAAGCATTGAAAGAACCGTGCAATGTTACGGTATACACTCAATGCGACTTCATCCCGAAAACGTTTGAGGTCGGATGGAAGAGGAAAAGCAATCTTGATTTGTGGATGGTAATAGATGATTCTGCGGCTGTTCACACGGTACAGTATAGGTGGTATCAGAAGATAAAATCTGTATTTCGTGATTATTTCAGGCGAACGGAAGAGGTGAACGAGAATGGAAGCACTGCAAGCGGAGATAATAGCGGGCGAACACACTGATAGGCGCTATCTTGACGTAGCGGAAAATATTCTTTCTCACATCAAAGCAGAGCCTGAGAACATGAAACATTATACGGCATTGTATTCGGTGCTGTCTTCGATGAATAACTGCGCTGAAAAGTGGCGGTATTCCGAGACTTTGAAGAGATATTGCACCGAGCGAATTATACAAAATAAATCGAAAGACGCAAGTTCTCTTTTTAAGGCTGTGCTTTTGCTTGAAGCGCAGGGGCTAAGGCTCGACAGCTATATGCAGTATATAGAGCTTCAGCGAGAGCCGGAGAAAAGATTCTGGATTCCGCGAAGAAAGCAGCTTGAACCTGTCTGCCGCGCAATGCAAAAGCTTGTGGACGGAGAACTTGACATATTGTCTATATCTGTTCCGCCCGGTTGCGGCAAAAGCACGCTTGAAATTTTCCTGCATTCGATGATGATAGGCGCGTTTCCCGACAGCTGTTCCCTTGCTTCGGGACATTCGGGAACGCTTACTAACTCAATATATGACGGCGTAAACAGCATTCTGTCAGACCCTGATTATTTATGGCACGACGTGTACCCTGCCGCAGGCACGATTATAACCAACGCAAAGGAACAGACAATAGACCTCGGCAAGAAACACCGCTTTTCGTCTCTTACCTGCCGTGCTATAGGTGCTTCCCTTACAGGTGCTACACGTTGTGAAAAGCTTCTGACCGCCGATGACCTTGTGTCGGGTATTGAGGAAGCATTGAGCATTGAACGACTTGACAAGCTTTGGACGGCTTACACGAACGATTTGAAGTCGAGAAAGAAACTAAACTGCAAAGAACTGCACATTGCTACAAGATGGTCGGTGCATGACCCTATAGGAAGACTGCAAACAATGTACGCGGATTCTCCGAAAGCTCAGTTTCTCGTAATGCCTGCGGTTGATGAAGACGGCGAAAGCAATTTCAATTACCGCTATGGTGTCGGCTTTGATAAGGAATACTTCGAGGACATGAAAAACAACCTCGACGATTGTTCGTGGCGGGCTTTGTTTATGAATCAGCCGATAGAGCGCGAGGGACTTCTCTACAACGAGGACGAACTCAGACGTTATTTTGAACTTCCCTCGGATTCGCCGGACGCTGTTATATCTGTGTGTGACACAAAGGACAAAGGAGTGGACTACTGTGTAATGCCTATTGCTTACCAGTATGGCAATGACTTCTACATCGAAGAAATAATCTGCGACAACAGTAATCCCGAAATAGTTGAAACAAGGCTTGTTGAGGTTCTTTTACGGCACAAAGTCAAATTGAGCCGCTTTGAATCAAACTCTGCGGGCGGAAAAATCGCGGAAAAGGTTCAGAAAGAGGTAAAATCTCGTGGCGGCATAACGAGAATCACTACAAAATATTCGACAGCAAACAAGGCTACGCGAATTATAGTTGATTCTCCATTTGTCAAAGAGCATTTTCTTTTCAAGGACAACAGCGTTATAAAGAACAACAAAGAATATAAACGCGCTCTCGGTATGCTTTGCAGTTATACTATGGCGGGAAGAAACGCACATGACGATGTACCCGACGCATTCTCAATGCTTTCAGACTTCATTCAATCGTTTGAATCACAGACTGTAAGGGTGATACAAAGACCTTATTGAGGTGGCTATGGAAGAAGAGAAACACGCGCACCGTCACAAGTACGTCAAAGAAGATGCGCTTATTATAATCAACGAGATTTTAGAGCGTGGTAATGACGTTAAAATAAAGAAATCGCGCGAAGAGGTCACTATACTTGAAATAACCGCTTCGAGAAAAGCTAAATACACTATAAAAACGCTGTAACAATCGGGTTGCAGTAAGAGCCGATAGGGGCTATTCGTATGTAAAACATACGGGTAGTCCCTATTTTTGTTTACACGGAGGTTTTTCACGTGCTTGAAAATGATATTGTTCGCCTTACTACTTGTGATAGCCTTCATGGTCGGCGAAAGATACTAACGAACAAACAAAAAATAACCAGCGACAACGTTGTGTCCGTGCTTGAAGATTCGCTCGGTTTCGACAGCGCAAATGTCGCGGAAATAAATTACTTATATGACGTTTATCGCGGAATAATGGATATCCGCTATAAAGACAAAACCGTAAGACCCGACAACAACAACAAGGTCACTATCAACCTTCCGAACAAGATAGTTACTTTTAAATCCTCGTTCTTCCTCAGTTCTCCCATTCAGTATGTAGCGGCGAACGGAAAAGAGGATATATCCGACAAGGTAGCTTATCTGAACGTTCTTATGACTTCCGAGGGAAAAGAATCAAAGGACAAAGAGTGCTCCGACTGGATGCACATCTGCGGAGTTGAACCGAGGATGGTTCTTCCCGACCCCGACAACGAGAAAGACGGCAGTCCCGCAGCTCTTTATTCCCTTGACCCGAGAGAAGCGTTTGTTATCTACTCTTCGGGCATTGGCAGAAAACCTCTCGCGGGTGTACTGAAACAGTACGACGAGGACGATAACCTCATTTACTACGTTTATGTGCCGGAAGGAAGATACACCGTAAAGGGTAACGATATTGCGGACTGGCTTGCTTACGACTTCGGGCGCGTTCCGATAGTGGAATATCCGCTGAATGAAGCTCGTTTAGGAGCGTTTGAGACGGTTCTCTCGCCTATCAACATGATAAACACTCTTGAATCCGCTCGTGTTGACAATGTTGTTGACTTTGTGAACGCCTATGACGTGTTCCAAAACTGCGAAATCGACGAGAACACATACAAGGAGCTTGCAAGGGGCGGTCAGTGTATCTGCATCAGAAGCGGTCAGGGAACGGAAGCAAAGGTTTACCGCATATCCTCCGAAATCTCTCAGACGGGCGTTCAGACGGAAATAGACGCGCTGTATGACTACATTGATGAAATAACGGGTATGCCGACAAGAGCCGGAGATTCAGCCGCGGCAGACACGGGCATGGGAACGAGATTCCGCAACGGGTGGCAGGACGCTTCCGCGAGAGCTAACGACACTGAAAAGCTATTTGCGCGTTCAGAAAGAGAGATTCTGAAGCTGATTCTCAAAATTTACAAAGACAAGGGTGTTCTCGACCTTGACCCGAACGATGTTAAGATTCAGTTTACCCGCGAAAACCTCACCGACATTCAATCGAAAGCACAGGTTCTTTGCGAACTGCTCAACAACGAAAAGGTTCATCCGCGCGACGCTTACGACATTTCCGGTTTGTTTACAGATGTAGAGAATGCATACCAGCGCGGTATGGAGTGGTATGAAGAAGCACAGTCCGAACTTGAAAACAGCTTAGAAAAGGAGCTTGAGAATGCAAGAACGGTACATAACGACGGACAGAGCGATAGAAATACTGCGGAAGAAGACAATACGGCGGTTTGAAAAAGCTAAGTCCTCAATAAGACACGCTAAATTCGACGAGCTTCACGTTATAAAGACCGTCGCGACGCTTTACAAGAACCTTGACAGCGATTTACGGGACACGATGTTGGAACTTGCCTTTGCCATATATGAAGAAATAGGCGAAGAAGTAAGCCGATACGGTTACAAGGACATCGGAAAAATTTCCGCAAAAGCAAAAAAGACCCTTGTTGAGACTGTCCTCTCGTCTCCGAATTCCGTAACAAAGTACGAATACGAGAACGAAGTCTTAAGAAAGCGCGACAGGCTTTCAGAAGCTCTCAGGACACGTTCAGACGTTAACAGCGAGTGGAGACGTGCAGTAAGCCTATGGTCGAATATGACCGCCCAATACGCCGATATAGTGACTGACGAGACGGTACTCAGAGCATACAAGGACGCGGGAGTTGAGTATGTGATGTGGGTAACGCAAGAGGACGAAAAGGTATGCGAGATTTGCAAGCCGCTTGACGGAGAAATATTCCCTATTAACGAAGCGCCCGACAAGCAGCACTGGCATTGCAGATGTTATCTCGTACCTATAGAAAGAAAATAACGGATATACGGCTCATGCCTTAATATATCAGCGGCAGAGAAGTCGCTTTATAAAATTCGCAGGCTGCGGAGATGCAGTATAAAAGCGCAAAAAAAAATCAGGTCAGAGAAGACCGAAAAACGCAAGGAGAATTTATTATGCCTAACATTGACACCTCAACAATCGAAGGATTCGACGCAATGAGCGCGGAAGACCAGGTCAAGGCTCTTCTCGGACTTGATATCCCTGAAAAAGTCGACTTATCGGGATATGTAAAGAAAGAGCTGCTTGACAAGACCGCGTCTGACCTCGCGGCGGCAAAGAGAAGCCTTAAAGAGAAAATGACTTCCGAAGAAGCGGCTAAGGTTCAGTCCGACGAAGCAATGAAGGAACTTCAGGACAAATACAATGAACTGCTGAAAAAGACCTCTATTGCCGAGAACACCGCTAAATACCTGGAAGTCGGATACTCTCCCGAACTTGCAAAGTCTACCGCAGAAGCAATATTCAACGGTGACATGGACGCGGTTCTCGAAAATCAGAAGAAATATAACGCCGAATGTGAAAAGAGGTTCAAGGAAAATATTGAACGCGGGCTTCATCCGAACGGTGGGAGCAACACAGAAAAAGACAGTCCTGAAATTGCTCTCGCAAAACAGCTCGGCAAACGTACCGCAGAAGCTAATCAAGTCAATAAGAAAGCACTTGAACATTATATGAAGATTTAAAAGGAGATAGAAAATGAAGGTAAAAGAAACAAAGTCCGGCAAGATGTTCACTATTCTTGCGACTAATAACTACAATGCAATTCCCATTACAGTGGGTGGCACATCCCTTGTTAAAGCCGGAACTCCGCTCACAGCAAACGGCACAGCTCTCACAAGCGGTGTTACGGGTGCTGTAGGCGTACTTCTTTATGACGTTGACCCGACAGTCAATCCCAACGGTGCAATCGTTGTACAGGGCGTTATAGACGGTGTTAAAGCAGAGGCTCACTCCGGCATAGACATTTCAACTCTTGGCACTGCTGTTTCGGGACTTGTTATAAGAACCGACACAAAGACTAACGTTTAATTTGAAAGGAGACTTGAATAATGAATCTTAGCGAATTTATCACGCCGCGCGTAATTGCAGCCAACTATGAGCAGACAGCCTCTAACAGAATTCCATATTTCGGCGAAGGACTTTTCCCTGCCGAAAAGAAGACAGGACTGCGTCTTGCTTGGGTAAAAGGATACGGTGGACTTCCTGTTTCTCTCGCTCCTTCAGCTTTTGACGCTCAGGCAACTTATCGTGAGATTGGCGAACTTTCAAGATTCGAAACAGAAATGCCTTTTTTCCGCGCAGCTCATAAGCTCTCTGAAAATGACATTCAGGAATTCCTTCAGGTGCGAGATTCTAATGAACCTTACGCACTGGCTATACTTAATCGCACTTTTGACTATTTAAGAGACCTCATTGACGGCGCTCACGTTGTCTCTGAACGTATGAGAATGTCTCTTCTTTTCCCCGAAAGTGGCGATATGGCTATTTCAATAAAAGCGAACGGTGTAGCCTATGAATACGACTACGACCCCAACGATACATGGAAGACTAACAACTATTCTGCACTTACCTCTACAGCTATTTGGTCAGCGGCTTCCACGGCGGACCCGATTAAGGACTTCGAGGATATGAAGAACAAGGCAGCTGACGTTTCAGGTTCTGAAATAAGATATGCCATTATGTCCTCCGCAACATTCAACCTTCTGAAAGCCACCTCCGCTGTTAAGAACTCCATTATTTCAACATCGGGCGTTGTTCAGAGCTATGTAACAGGCGCAAGAGCTTCTGATGTTATCGAAAACGAAACCGGAATCAGACCTATTGTTTACTCGAAGAAGTATAAGAACGAAAGCGGCGCAACCAAATCATTCGTTCCCGACGGATATGTTACATTCATTCCCGAAGGTACACTGGGCAGAACTTGGTACGGCACAACTCCCGAGGAAGCGAGACTTATTTCCGGCGCGAACACAGAAGTCAGCATTGTTGATACAGGCATCACAATTACACAGAATGTACAAATTCATCCCGCTGTCACAAATATCTACGCTTCCGAAATCGTTCTTCCTTCCTACGAGAGAATGAACGAAGTTGTAACTCTCAAGGTAACTGCCTGATGATTTACCTCACACCTAAATATTCGGTTAATTACCGTGGTGTGTGGCACAATGCGGGAGAAAAATTTGAGATATCTTCCTCCGATACTGCGGAACTTTCGGCGCACGGAGTGATAACCGAAGAGAAAGAAAAGACTGTTGTAGCGGAAGAAAAGCCGAAGACAACAACTAACACACGCAAAAAGAAATGAGAAAGGCGGGAGAAAATGACCGACATTGAACGCTTGAAAATCAGAACGGAAGAAAGTGATACACGCATTCTCTATGAGCTGCTTGAAAGCGCGGAAAATATCATAATCTCCCGCCGTTTCCCCTTTGGGGGAGAGAATGCTACATTTGAAGAACGGTACAGAGATCTCAAAATACGCATAGCGGAAGACATGTACAACAGGCTCGGCGCGTCTGGGCAGCTCTCTCATTCCGAAAACGGTATTGACCGAAAGTGGAGTTCCGAATGGGTGTCCGAACAGCTTCTAAATGAAATCATTCCGAAAGTAGGCAGACCGACATGAGATGTTTGAAAAAGAACAAGCGCGAATTTTGGTATGCACTATATCTCGGAAACGAGGACGGAAAAGACGAAAACGGACTGTACACGGGAGAACACACTGCGAAATACTCAACTCCGAAGAAGTATAAGGCTAACATATCGGCGGCTAAGTCGGCTTCGATGTATGGCGACGTTATAGTTGAAACGTTCGGAACGGATATACAGTACGACAAAATTATTGTGATAGATGAACCGAATTTTGAGATTGACGAACACACCGTATTATGCATCGACAAGCCTTTAACCTATGACGCGAACGGGCGCATGGAATACGACTACATTGTGACAAAAGCTGCACGGTCGTTAAACAGCGTTTCCTATGCGATAAGGCGGGTGACGGTCGACGGATGATAAACATCAGAATAAGAAACACGTGGAAAGTCGCGCGACAGATAAAGGACTACACGCGCAGTCTCGGAGCAAAACTGAACACGTTTCTTGAAAAACTCGCCGACATAGGCATAACGCAGGCGGCAATCCATTTTCAAAGTGCGGAGTATGACGGTGTAAATGATGTTGTGGTTGATTCTTCGCCGACATGGCTTGACGAACACACGCTTGCCATAAACGCTTCGGGTGAATCAATACTGTTTATCGAATTCGGAACCGGCGTATATAATCCCGTGACGCATCCCAAGGCTGACGAACTCGGCATGATTCGTGGTGCATACGGCAAGGGCTACGGTCAAAACTACACATGGTACTATCGCGGAGACCCCGGAACGAACGGAGAAGACCTCGGCAACGGAAGAATAAGAACTCACGGCAACAATGCCAACCGCTGCATGTGGGACGCTTCCGAGGAAATGCGCCGAAGAATATACGACATTGCAAAGGAGGTGTTCTCATGATTGACATTGAAAATGTGCTTTACACGGAGCTTTACAATGCGCTCAAAGAGAAGTTTCCTGCCCTGTCTATATCGGGCATTGAAGAGCGTTTGCCTTCGTCATTTCCGTTTGTGAGCATTGTGGAAGCGGACAATCTTGTGCGTTCGGACACGATTGACAGCTCTAACCGCGAGAATCACGTGAATCTGCTTTATGAGGTGAATATTTACTCCAACAAAGTGGGAGAACGAAAAACGGAAGCGAAAGCAATTCTTGCTGAAACAGACCGACAGCTCACCATGCGCGGATTTTTGAGGACTGCGACGCAGCCTGTTTCTTTAAACGACGGCACGATTTACAGAATTATCGCACGTTATACAGGATGTGCGGACAAGAATAATGTTATCTATAGGAGGTAATTTAGATGGCTATACCTACCCCTGTAACCTCGATGGGCGTATTCCTGATGAAGAAAGACACAGGAAGCACATACACAAAGCTCATTGATATAAACTCTTTCGGCGACCTCGGCGGTACTCCCGAAACGCTTGACGCTACAACTCTTTCGCATTACGTATCTGTCAGCGTACTCGGCATTCAGCAGCAGGAAAGCATTGAGTTTGAAGCTAACTACACTAAGACGGAATACAAGGCTCTTGAGGCAGGTCAGAACACCGAAACAGACCTTTCCGTATGGTTTGGCGGTACAAGTGCGAACGACGGCACATACACAGCAACAGGTGTTAACGGCAAGTTCAATTTTAAGGGAATGTACTCTCTTAAAGTAAACGGTGCGGGAGTAAACGAAGTTGTTCATTGCACCGTCACCGTAACCGCACTGACAGCTCCCTCACTTTCAGACGATACCTGATTAAAGAAAGGAAATATAAACCATGGCTAACAGAACTACAATTCAGTTTGAATACAACGGAACAGCATATACCCTCGGCTACACAATTGCGTCGCTCAAACGACTTGAAAAGAGCGGGTTTTCTTTCGGAAACCTTGAAGACCATCTTCTGACGGCGCAGGAAGACCTTTTCTGTGCGGCATTCGATGCTTTCCACAAGAATGTACCGAGAAATGAAAGAATGGCTATTTACAAGGAATTTGCCAATTCGGAAGACGGAGAGGAAGGCGAAACTGCAAACACTCTTTCCGACATTCTTTTCAGAATGGTAAATGAGGTAATCGAAGAAATGTCTCCCAAGGGAAACGTGAAGTGGAAGACGGTGAAGGGATAACACCATCTTCCGGCGATACGGGCATAACTGACGCTGAACCGACAGTTGACAAGCCGTGGTTTGCGGAGTATGCGGATAATCTGTGCTCCTACTATATGTCTATAGGAGTTCCCTATGACACATACTGGGACGGAGACTTTACAGAACTTCGCTACTACCGAGAAGCAGAAGAATACAGACAGGAGCGAGATAATTATGCGGCGTGGTTACAAGGAATCTATGTATACGAGGCTGTAGGTTGTCTCGCTCCTATTCTTCATGCTTTTGCAAAGCGCGGAACAAAGCCCGGCAAATATCCCGAAAAGCCGTATTCCGTAACCGAAAGGCAGAGAAAAGCCGAGGAAGAAGCGGAAAAAGCTAAAAAACAAGCGGAAGTACAAAATCAAGCGTTCTCGTGGCTTTCCGCTATGCGACAAAAATTCAGTGGAAAGGAGAACAAAAACAATGGCTGACGGAACAATAGACAATCTGCAAATAGTAGTCACTGCCGAGACAAAGAAAGCGGAAAGCGCGCTGAAAAATCTTGTGAAAACTCTCGAACCGTTCAAAAAGTTTGCAAGCGAAATGGGTTCGGCAAGCGGCATTGACAAGATGGTTGACACAAACGGTATCAAGAACGGCACGTCTGCACTTAGAAAAATGAGTGAAGAAGCCGCGAAGGTATCTAAACAATACAAAGTTACTGTAGGCTCTTATAAGCAGCTTATTGCGATGAGCAAAAAGTTGAAATCAAACAGCGGGAAAATCACAGACGATTATGGCATAACGGAAGCTGTCAAAAGATACATGGACGCGAGAAAAGCCAAAATGAGCGGCAACGGAATTAATACCGGCGGAATGTCTGTGCCGTTTGATTGGGAAAAGTACAATGCCAAAGCGAAAAGGCAAAGAGCTGAAATACAAAAAGCTATGTTCGATTCAACGCTTGATTCCATGTTTGCCAAACCGACTGCGGCGATGAAGAAGCAGTTTAACGACATACTCAAGTCGGCGGGCAAAGAGACAAGTCAAAGCGACATACTTGAAAGCCTTATCAAAAATGCGGAACAGCTTGACGCTGTGGAAAAACCGCTTGCTTCGATAACGGCGAAATTTGGAGAACTCAAAGCCAAAGCAAAAGGTGCTGCGAAGTCCATAAAAGACCTCGGCAAACAGATGGGCAAGAGATTCAAGAACTCGGTTTTCGGCGAGACTATCGGCAAGGTTGCGGGTTCACTTGAAAGAATCCTTCGTTATCGTACCGTGAATGAGTTCTTGAAACAGATTGCCAAGGCATTCAACGAGGGTGTAAACAACCTTTACCAATACAGTAAGGCGGTCGGGACTGACTTTGCAAGCAGTATGGACAGCGCCGCCACTTCACTGCAATATTTCCGAAACTCTGTAGGTGCTATGACAGCTCCGATACTCAACGCGCTCATTCCCGTATTCGATTCGCTCATTGATAGAATAGTCGAGGGTGTAAACTGGTTGAATCAGCTTGTCGCGAAAATGACTGGGGCTTCTTCGTGGACTAAGGCTATTCGCCAGCAGAAAGAATATGCGGAAGCGGCTAAGGATTCGGCGGCTGCTCAGAAACAGCTCCTTGCGGGATTTGACGAGCTTAACGTTATATCAAGCACGGGCAGTTCTTCCGGCAAGACTACACCCGACTACAGCGGAATGTTTGAAGAGGTATCAATGGAGAACATCTCGTCAAGCGTTACGGAATGGTCGGACAGGCTTCTTGACACATGGGCGAAAATCAAAGAATATGCAACAGAAATTGTGGCGGCTCTTCTCGGCATAAAGGTATCGGAGCTGTTCGGCGGAGGGTTTGGAACTTCTGCTACGCTTGCTATATCTTTTGCGGGACTTGCGTTTGAGTTTGACGGTATAAAGAATCTTGTTTCAGGCGAAGTGACGAAAGAAAATATACTTAAAGCGGTTCTCGGTTCGCTTGCTACTATAGCGGGACTTACTGTCAGATGGGGCAAGGCTGGACTTGTGATAGGCATACTGGCTACAATTGCTACGGCTATTGCGGCTGTCAAGGTTGGGCTTGATGAGAAGAAGCAAAAATTTCTCGACACGCAGGAACTTCACGCAAAAATCCAGAAAATTGCAGACAAGGCAAAGATAGACCTTGAAATAGCGGCTGAATTACAATTGCGCGTAGACAAGCTCGATGCTCCGGTAAAAGAGGTTGAGCTAAAAATGGCTACGCTTAAAAGGCTTATAAATGAAGCGTTCAAACTCAACGACATTCCGGAGGAACAAAGAACCACAGCGGAAGCTGAACTTTTGAAAACTCTCGTAAACGAAATCAATTCAATGGGGATTATAGAAATTGAAGTTGACGACAAGGGTTCTATCGTTCAGACGCGCGACGAACTTGACAAGCTCATCAAGTCGCGAGAAAAGGAACTTCTGCTTGAAGCGTACAATGAATCAATCAAAAACGCATACATCCTGCAATCGGACGCTGAATATAAACTTATCGAACTAAAGCAAGATAATATAGAAGCTACGGAGAGACAGAAAGAAGCACAACAGAAGATATATGACCTTATCAAAAGCGACAACAAGGGCTTCCTTGATTCTCTCGGGCTTAACACAAGAGCGTTGCAGGACATTACAAGCGCGAGTGATATAACAACCGACAGCATACACTGGTTAAGCGTAAAAAACGCAGAGCTTGCAAGCGTTTTAGGCGGAGAACTGTCAACTCAATTTATATCATGGATGGACGACCTCGCAGACGCGGAAGGAGCCGTTAAAGATACATCACTTGCGGTTAATAATGCGGAAACTGCGCTCCAAGACGCGGCGGATAAAGTCGATTATTTCAGCGGAAAAGTCAAAGACCTTGACGGTATGACCGCAGGTGTCACTATTGATGTAAAAGCCGATTTCAGCAAGGTTGAGGAAGCGAGAGAAAAGATTCGCAAGACTAAGACGGATTCCATTGTTGACGATTTGCTTTTCGGTTCTCTCGATAATCAGTTTGCGGACGGCGGTTTCCCGACTATGGGACAGTTATTCGTTGCGCGTGAAGCTGGGCCCGAACTGGTAGGCACTATAGGCGGAAGAAACGCTGTTGCGAACAACGGTCAGATTATAGCGGGCATTCAGGCAGGTGTCACAAACGCTATGAACGGCGTACTCCGCGCGAACAGTTCCGGCTCGGACAAGGATACCGCAGAGCAAAACAAACTTCTCAGAGAACAAAACAGACTGTTACAAAAGATTGCCGACAAGGAACTTTCGATTTCTCCGTCTGTCGCTTTGGGACGCGCGGTAAAACGCTCCCAGAAGATGGTTGAACAGGTTACGGGTGGTTAAACATGATATCATTACTCAATTACACAATGGGAATAAAGTTCGGGGGGGTCAGTATTCCCGACCCTTCCGAATGGAATCCCTCAATAGCAGATGTTGATGAAAGTGCAGAGAGAGACGCGACTTCTGTTTTGCACAGAAACCGTGTGGGGCAGAAGATAAACTTCGGTTTCAAGTGGAACTGCCTGACGTGGGCTGAAATGGCTTCAATACTCAACGCCGTCAATTCCGACAGTTTCACGGCAGTCTGCCCAGACCCGTATCAAAAAGGAGGGACGCGCTCCGGCACATACTACGCGGGCGACAGGTCGGCAACAACAAAATACTACTGGATTGACAAAGAAGAAGTTGCGCGGTTCGATTTGTCGTTCAACATCATTGAATTTTAGGGGGGATAACGTGTCGCAGGCTTTATCAAATCTTGCCGTAGGCTCAAAAGTCAAGTTCGGCAAGTATCAAGTGAACACAGAGGAAGCGCAGCCTATAATATGGACTATTGTTGCGAAAAATCATGTGTCCACTCCCGCTTATCCTTCGAACTCGGTAACTCTTCACGCCGCAGAAATCCTTGATTTAAGGTGCTTTGACGCAGAAGAGCCGAGTAACAGCAATTCTGATAGGCAGAAATACGGTAACAACCGCTATTCCGTCTCCAACCTCGACCAATGGCTCAACAAAGATGCCGCAGGTGGCGCATGGTATAGCGCAGCTCATAGCGCAGACCATTCCCCCGATACTACGGCAGGTACAGGTGGTTACGGCACTCAGTACGCAGCTCGCCCCGGTTTTCTGAACGGTTTTACCGATGATGAAAAAGCCGCTATTCTCTCGACAACCATTCGTGTTGTCAAGCCGAGTATAGACGGTGGCTCTTATGAGGATGTTGTACGCAAAGTATTCCTGCCGTCCACAACCGAAATCGGTCTCTCGAATGAGAACAGTATCGCCGAAGGTGCGGCGTGGGGTTACTACACGAGCAATACCGCTCGTATCGGGTATGTTACGCAGCAGTGTTTCAGTAATACCCCTTCGAGTTCCAAACCTTCGAGCAAGACTACCGCTTGGTATTGGTGGCTGAGAACGCCTCACCACTCGTTCGCCAACATCGCTCGGGGTGTCAACTTGGATGGTAGTTTGGGCGGCAACAATGTTTACCGTGGTAACTATGGTGTTCGTCCCGCTTTGAATCTTTCCTCTTCCCTGCTCGTTTCAGACACTACGGATTCAGACGGATGTTACACGGTCATGTTTGCAAGTGCTTTAACACCTCCCGCAACACTGACTATACCGAAGTTAGTTAAAGGTAGAGGTGCTCTTATTAAGTGGTCGGCGGTCGACGGTGCGGATTCGTACATCTTGCAGAGAAAAACCAGCGCGGGCGGTTCTTATTCTCAAAGATACAGCGGCACAAACACTTATTTTGACGACCAGATACAAACGCGTTACACAGTATATGGCTATCGCGTATGTGCGGTATCGGGAAAAACGCAGTCCGATTGGAACACAAGCGATGACATAACCGCCATATCAGCACCTAATCCACCCGGCTATCCTGAAATTCCTGACACTATTAACGTCGGAGATACTTATACCGTAACGTGGACAGCCCCCTCGGTTTCAGAGGTGGAAGGATATGAACTACAGCGCAAAGTAGATGATGGAGACTATATTACCGTTTACAAAGGCGCGAACCTGTCATATACCGATACGGCTCAGTCTACGTGGACTAAAGTGCAGTACAGAGTGGCGGCTTATATAGACGGAGATGTATATTCCGCAACGTGGGCGGGTTCGGACATACGAACGATTGTCGGCGGCACTTCAACTGTCCCGTCAATGCCCGAGACTATAACCGTTCCTGCCCTCACTGCGGGAGAATCGGCAACAATCTCATGGGCGGGCGTTTCAAATGCGGTGGGATATGCGCTACAACGTTCTGTGGACGGCGCAAGCTACATGACGGTATATCGGGGCGAGAACACATCTTACATCGACACAGTAGGCTCTGCGTGGCTTACAGTGCAGTATAGAGTATGCGCTTACGATTCAAACAACAGCAGTTCGGATTACAAGATTTCGGACGTGATGAACGTTGTTCAACCTATCGCGAGTTTACTTGAAGCTATACGCGCTCATACCGAACAGGATATCAAGATAACATTTGCCGACAACACAGTTCTCGGAAAGGCTGACGTTGCGATAACGGGTGATGGTGTTAAGATTACGGACATTCTGAACGGAGACACTGACTATACCTTTGGCAAAGCTGTTTGTAAACAAGTTGAAATGACGTTGTTCAATGTTGACAACAAGTTTAACAACTTCGATTTTACACAGGAATTTACTTTGCAAATAGGCGTTAAGGTCGGCGCGGCATTTCAGTATGTGACGGTCGGCGTTTTCAAAGGCGAGAGACCCGACAAAATTCGCGGCAAGCTCATAGACTTTACCGCTTATGACCGTATGCAGAAGTTTGAAGTTTCTGCTTCGGATTTCATCGAAAACATGACGTTCCCCGACACTCTCGGCGCGGTTTTCTCTTCCCTTTGCGCCGCAGTGGGTGTTGAACCTATCACAACAACATTTACAAACTCTACAAAAAACTTTACTTTCAATCCGTTCTCAACCTCGGACTACACGGCGCGTGAAGTGCTTGCGTGGATTGCGGAAGCGGCGGGCTGTTACGCGAGAGTAAATGCGGACGGTAAAGTTGAGTTAAACACGTTTACAACAAACTCCTACAAAATTCTCAAAACAGACCGATTTGAGATGAGCGAGAGTGAATTTGAAACTCCCGTTATAGGCAAGCTCGAGTGTTACACGTCATACGGAGACCAGCTCGTGACTGCGGGTACGGGAACAAATACTTATGTTATCAGCGACAATCCGTTTCTGTACATTGAGAACGACACGGAGATACCTGCGCTACAGCCTTATGTGAACGCGATTTTTGCAAAGGCTTCACTCTTCCCTGCTTATTCTCCTATTGCGGTACGTGCCGAATGGTATCCCGAAATTAAATGCGGAGACATTATCACTGTAGTTAATGATTATGACGAGGTGAAAACTCTCCCGATATTCTCCCAAACAATCAAGTGGAATGGATTCGGCAAGGTTGAATATGAATCAACGGGCGGACTGGTACGCGAGATTGAGCCGGTACAGCAACGCGAACTTGAAGCGATCAAGAAGTCAATGCTACGCGACGCGGATTTGTCTACAGCTGTAGAGAGTTATCTGAACACGCAGGAGGGCAAAGCTTCTATTACCTCTGCTGTAGAGGGTAAATTCGTTGAGGTGTCAAGCGGAAGCACGATAACCACAACAACGGCAATCGAACAGCTTATACAGAAAACCGAGAAAGGCATTGAATCAAAAATATCCCTATCGGCTTCCTACGGCTCGGGAACAATCGGTTCAAACGTCCGCGCGCTGCTGACTTTGTTTGCAAACGCCGACAGCTCATCCATACGTCTTTCTGCGAACGCGCTTGACCTTACAGCTACGGAAACTGCGGGAAGTACATCCACAGAAGAAGTCGGAACTTATGACCAGCACCCAAATATTGATGGTATTCCCGCAGTTCCTGACAACGAATATGACTTTACAAAAACTTCGGACGGATATTACACTTCTCAAAACGCAGGTGTGCATAGTTCTTATTCGTATGGCGGTTTTAAGTTTAACTTTACGCGGTCAACTACTATCACTATACGTTGCATCTCATACGGAGAAGCCGAACACGACTATGGTATTGTCTCTAGTCTTGACACTGCGCTTGAAATGAGCAATACCGCTGACACAACGGGCGTTAAGAAAGCGTTCTCGGGTGAAAATGAATCAAGTTCGAGTTACGTTGACTTGACTATGACAGTGCCGTCGGGAAATCACTACATTACGTTCAAGTACATCAAAGATTCAAGCGTACACAAGAACGGCGATTACTTCAAGATAAAGTGCTTTATTCAGAAAACTTCGCGCGGCAAGGCTACAATATCTCTGAAAAGCGGAAATGTTCAAATTTCATCGGCTGATATCAATTTCAACGGACTTGTAACGTTTACAGACCTGTCAACAAGCGGTGCAACAACAATAGACGGCGGCAATGTCACCACAGACAACCTTTATGTCAACAAGGTATTTTTTGCGGAAAACGAGAACTACACTATTGTCACATCAAAGATGAGCGCACAAAACGGCGTTGTTCAAGTCGGTGTACAGTCTCCAATATCGGGAATGGCGGCGTTCCTTGAATTGTATGGTTCGTTTATCTATTTTATAGACCCAGACAGTTCGTCTACAAACTATCAGTTGCAGGTGCAGACAGCTAACAGGAAAATAATCCCCGGAGGTAACGGATATTGGGATATAGGAGGTGTGCAAAACTATTTCAAAACGCTATATGTCGAAAAAATAATCTTTGGTGACAACTCATCTCAAACAACAGCACCCTAAAGGAGATACTATAACATGAAAATGTCAGATTTAATCTATGCGCAGGAAGCGTTCAAAAAACTCTGTGCGCAGAACCTGTCGCTGAAAACGTTATATAGGCTCTTCGGCTTTCTCGACAAGATAGAAGCGCAGATGAAGTTCTACGACGTTCAGCGAATGCGAATTCTCGGCGAGTATTGCAGGCTCGAAAACGGCAGATATGAACCTATTGCGGAAACGGAAGCTGAGTTCAACCAAAGATTCAATGAGCTTATGAACCTTGATGTTGACCTTGGAGACACCGAACTTCCGATAGAAATATCGGAAAACGAGGATATAAAACTATCCTACAGCGACTTAACCACGATAAGGAAATTCATCAAGCTCACAGGAGGTGAAAACAAGTGCTAACCACAATACACATCACTGTGCGTGATAGAGTGCCGACAATCACGGCTGGCGAGGACGTTATATCGCACAACTCGGACTATGTTGCGGAATTTGAGTTTGACGAAGAATGGCAGGACAAGGTCAAGACCGTGTACTTTGTCTGTGAGGACGGCAGCTATCAGGCAGTTGTGATGGACGGAAACTCATGCGGCGTGCCTATGCTTGACGGTGAGCACAGGCGTATATTTGTCGGTGTGCAGGCAGGCGCGGCGGAAAAACCGAGTGTACTCAAAACCACACGTCCGTGCTGTCTCAAAGTCAAAGACAGTATCGCGGACTACCTCGGTCAGCCTATACCCGACCCGTCACCCGACGTATACGAGCAGATTATAGCAATGCTCGAGAGCATCACATCCCCCACATGGGACGCGGTACAGAACAAGCCGTTTTCCACGCTCGGCGGCGGGCTGGAGGTTGACGAAAACGGCGTGCTGTCCGCAGAGGGGGGCGGCTCGCCTGAAGACATACAGAACGCGGTAAACAAATATCTCACCGAAAATCCGGTGCGCGTAGATATCGCGACTACGGAAAAAGCAGGCATTGTCACTGTCGGAAAAAACTTGTCAATCACGAAAGACGGCGTATTGTCAGTAGATACTACCGATAGCGCCGAGCAGGACAACACCAAACCTATCACATCGGCGGGGGTTAATCTCGTCGTGGGAAACATTAACGCATTACTTGCGATTATTTAACGGAGGATTTTGAAAAATGGCAGCAACAACATCAGAACTTTTGACGGCACTCACCAACGCGCGAAACACTATACGCACAAAGCTTGTCGCACTCGGGCTTGTGGCGGCTACGGCAAAACTTGCGGACTGTGCTACGGCAATCGACGGCATAGACAATAACGGTGCTGTGTCGGCGCAGGTTAAGGAAGGCGAGAGCTACACCATCCCGAAAGGCTATCACAACGGCAGCGGCACTGTGCAAGGTGTCTCGGGCGGCGGTAACTACAACACGCAGGCTAAGGAAGTCACGCCGACCAAAAAACAGCAGCAGGTCACACCGGATCCGGGATACTATGCGCTGTCCGCAGTGACGGTTAACGCGATACCTGACAACTTTAACGACACCTCGGCGGTGACGGCTGCGGCAGGAGACGTGCTTGCAAACAAAACTATCGTGGGAGCGGATGGCACTACTATTGCGGGTACAATGCCCAACAACGGAGCTGTCGAAAAGTCGCTCAGCACGACAGACACGTCCTATACCGTCCCGAAAGGCTATCACAGCGGCACAGGCAAGGTGTCAATCACAATCGAGACAAAGACCGCTACTCCGACAGAAAAAGCGCAGGACATTACGCCGACCGCGGGAAAGGTGCTGTCTAAGGTTACAGTAGCCGCCATTCCTGCTAAGTACAAGGATGTGTCCGGCGTAACGGCAACCGCAGACAAAGTGCTTGACGGAGCTGTTTTTGTCGACAGCACGGGCGCGGCTGTTGAAGGCACTATGGTTAATCAGGGTGCGAAGACGCTTACAATCGACGGACTTACTAAGCTTAGCGTAACCATCCCCGCAGGCTATCACGACGGCACCGGCACGGTATCTCTTACAGACGATATCCGCGTGGCTCTGGCGGCTATATGAGGTTAAATATGGCAGTTATAACTGAAATTAAAACAAATTTAACGCGGATATCGAAAGCAAAAACCGACATTATCGCTGCCATAACCGCAAAAGGCGGCACTGTCGCCAGCGGAGCGAAAATCGAGGACTTGCCTGCTTGTATCCGTGCGATTCCCACGGGTGGGGGCGGAAAAGCAGTTGAGTTTGCTGTGAAATCGAGCGTAAATGTCGTCGCTTTTACTAAAGATGGACAAACGCCTGTTGAAGCTGGCGGTGATGATGTCGTTTTGACAGTGAATGTCGGCGATATGCTTGTCATTTGCGTTGCGTCTCAAAAGGATTATTTTAATGTTGAGGGCGGAAGCGGCTACAAAGAGCTTGGCTCTTATCCAACAGCCCGCAGAATGTATGTGTATTGGATACGAGTCGAAGAAGCAGGAGGCTTAATGCTCTCTTGATAACGAAATAATGAGGAGAAAAAATGCTAATAGAGACAATCATCAAGTGGGCGGTGCCGTTTGTATGCGGCGGAGCGGCAACATGGGCTGTTACATACATCAAGCTGCGAAAAAAGAGTGAAAGTGCGCTCGAGGAAGGATTAAAGTGCCTTCTCCGTGCGGAGATAATCCGCAATCACGACAAGTATCTCGACAGGGGATATTGCCCTATCTACGCAAAGGAAGCACTCAAACGCGCCTATGCGGCTTATCACGCGCTCCGCGGCAACGACGTCGCAACACAGCTTTACAACGAGGTCATGGCACTGCCGACAGACCCGCCGCACGAGGGAGGAAATGCATAATGAAAATGAATCTGCCTTACAAGAGCGGCAAGGTCACGCTCACATCACACTTTGGCTGGCGAACGCTCAACGGACAGCGCGACTATCACAAGGGCGTAGACCTCAGCGGCACGGACAAAACGCTTGTTGCGCCTTGTGACGGAGTTATCGGCGCGTCGACAATCATCACGGATAAGAGCAATCTCACATGGCAGTGGGGCAACTACATTCGCATTGACACGCCGGACGGACTTAAGATTTTTATGTGTCACATGGCGCAGCGCAAGGTTAAAGTCGGGCAAAAGGTCAAGGCGGGGGACGTGGTCGGAATCGAGGGCAACACCGGCTACTCCTTCGGCTCGCATTGTCACTTTGAGGTCCGCAAAAGCGGTGAATCCGTAGACCCGACACCATATCTCGGCATACCTAACGAGTGGGGACAGTACGACATCAAATCCACATCAAAAGGAGGAAAAAACGTGAACACAAACATCAGTCTCGACGTGTCCGGCAAAAAGGGCAACACCAACATCAAGGACAGCTATGACAAGGACGGCATCACATACACCCGTGCTAAAAACTTTGCGATAATCTATCATGACGCGGACAAGCGCAAGGGCGGAGTGAAGAGATACATCAACGGCGGCTTCTTCGCAAATTACCGCTCGGAGGACGGCAAGGTGTACACGCTCCCTGTCGCTAACCTTGCCTGCGATATCAAGGACATTCCGGCGGTAGCAAAGGAAAATCTCTTTGAACACGTCTACGGAAACCACCTTGTGTACAGTATCGCCGACAACGCGACGAAGCAGTTTGCGGGTAAAAAGGTGTCAACACTGCTCGTGCCGTACTCCGGCAAGCCGACAATCGAGCGCGTTGACAAAATCCCGTCAGGAATCAAGTACGCCGTCAGCGGAGTACCTGTTGTGATTGACAAAAAGCCTGTCGACATGAGCTACGTGGGCGCGGAGGGCTGGGACGGCTCAACCACCTACGGCACGTCGAGAAACATGCTCGGAATCCGTAACGGCGAGATATGGGTACTCACTCTCAAGACTACCACAGCAAATTACATCAAGTCCGGCGAGGTTTGGCGAAAGATACAGGGCGAGGGTTTTGAGGACGTTATTGCTCTTGACGGCGGCGGCTCGTACATCCGCGTCGAGGGAATTAAGAGGCGGTCAACGGGCGGCAGTCGTGCGGTCAACAACATTATTGCGTTTTAACGCATTGGCGACGCATTAACAGACTGTTTAAAGCTAATTTAAGTCTTGTTTAAAACTAAAAATCATGAAAAAGAAAGACGTTGAATACTCAAAGAGAACGCTGTCCGCAATTGTGAAGCTGTGGTTTGCGGGTGCGATTTTCGGCATGTGCTATCTTGTGGTGCAGCTGATAATCGCTCCCGACATGGCATCTCTTGACGGACTGTTGACATACATAGGTGCTCCCATGGGCTGTGGCGTGGTGGGTTATCTCATCAAGTCGGCAATGGAAAACCGCGAAAAAATCAAGCAGGAATATCACTCCGACTACGGAGAGGAAGAAATAACCTATGAAGATGAAAAAGGAGAATAATATGGGCAACAAAATCAACTGGAAGCAGAAACTGACCTCAAGAAAACTGTGGGTGACTATCATCGGTATCATTATCGGCGTTGCAATGTCGTTTGGCGTGGGCGAGAGCGACTACGGAGAAATCGCGGGCAAGGTTGCGGGTGCAATCACGGCTATCAGCTCCATTATCGGCTACATCTACGGCGAGAGCAAAGTTGACGCAGCGCGAATTGACGCGGAGGGAATCAAAGGCATTATCGACACCGCCGAAAAGGAGGACAGCAAGGAGGGATAAAATTGACCGACCATGCGAAGCGCAGACAAGCGGTGCATAGTGTCGGCGATACTCAGGACATAGCGGACGCTATTGACCGATGCAATCTCAAGCCGGAGTACAAGCGGTTGCTCAAGATACTGTACGTTGACAACGGCTGTCTGGAGGACGTTTGTGAAGCGGTAGGGCGCGAGTATACCACCGTCTCAAAATGGCACAAGGCGGCTCTCGTGAAGCTCGTGTACATCCTACATAAGTCCGGCAAGTTATAAGCAAGTTAAAATCCTGCCGAAAACACGTTATATTGCTGCTGTTTGAATTTGCAATGCGCGAAATCAAGTTACCGGCAAGTTATAAGCAAGTTAAATGCAAAAACAGTGCAAATAAAGTGAAAATCTCTTGAAAGAATAAATCTCTCTGTAATGGTACAATGATATCAGATACAGAGAGATTTTTTGTATGGAGGATATATGGCGTACAACTTTGGTTATAACACAAATCCGTACTATAGCGGTTACAATCCGCAGATTCAGCAGGCGCAACCTCAGCAGACCGCACCACAACCGCAGGTGCAGAGCGGATTTATCTGCCGACCCGTCACAAGCCGTGAGGAAGCACTCGCGACACCTTGTGATTTTATGGCGGCGGGAGTTATCATGCCCGACATGGCGCACGGCATGGTATATATCAAGAGATTCAACTCGCAGACCGGCGCGTCGGATTTTGCGGATTTTGCTTATACACCTCCGACAGCTCCGGCTAAGGACACGGCAGACTACACACCGCGTGCGGATTTTGACAAACTTTGCGCAGCTTTTGCCGCTCTCCAAACGGAGGTCGAAAAGATGAAAAATCCCACTAAGGGAAAGAAAGAGGTAACGGAAAATGCCTAACCTTAATCCCGCAATGCTCGTAATGCAGGCTCTCGGTGCGGGTCAGCCGCTGAATAATATCCTCGGCAATCTCGCGGGACAGGGAGCACAGTACGCAAAAGCCGTCGAGCTTATCAAGGGCAAGGACGCGCACCAACTCCAGACCATGGCACAAAACATGGCGAAAGAGCGCGGTATAAACCTGGGCGATTTAATGCGCTCACTCGGTATCAGCAAATAACAACAAATATAAGCAAATGTCAACAAATAACACTTCCCTTTTCGGTTTGACTGGAGACCTGATTAAAAAACTGTCCAAAATTTAATTTTTGAACATCACGCGAAGGCGGATGAAATAAATCGAAAAGGAGAAAAAACATGGGCAACGAACTTTTGACAGGCTTCCTTGCAGGTCAGGGAGACAGCAGCAACCGTGACGGCGGCTTCTTCGGAAATGAAGGACTGTGGGCGGTAATCATCCTCGCCATCATCTTTGGCTGGGGTCGTAATGGCTTCGGCGGAAACAACGGCGATTCCTCGGGCATGGGCGCACTCCCCTACGTAATGGCGGCAGGCACTCAGGGAGGATTAACACGCGCAGACCTACAGAGCGAGTTTGGATTCAACGGACTCGAGAATTCCGTCCGCGGCGTACAAGAGGGACTTTGCGACGGATTTTACGGACTTAACACATCCATCCTCAACGGATTCCACGGCGTCGACAATGCGGTTTGCAACCTCGGCTATCAGACACAGCAGGGATTTAACAACACAAACGTCGCTATGATGCAGGGATTTAACGGCGTTGAGAGAGGACAGGCGGCTCTTGCGACACAGCTCCAGCAGTGCTGCTGCGAAAACGGCAGAGCGATGGAGCGCGGATTTGCCGACGTTGGCTACCGCATGGCAACCGACACCTGCGCGATTAACACTAACGCCGCTAACAACACCCGCGATATAATCGACGCGATGAATAGCGGATTCCGTGGCATATCCGACAGAATGACGGCACAGGAGATAGCGACGAAGGACGCACAGATTGCAGCTCAGGCGCAGAAGATATTTGGACTTGAGCTTGCCGCATCACAGCAGGCGCAGAACCAGTATCTTGTAAGTCAGCTCGGCTGTAAGGCCCCCGTACCCGCATTCAACGTTCCGGCGCCTTGGCAGTACGGCAACTACGGCTGTTCCGACTGCGGCAACTATTGATTCACAAATCCGGCTTTGAGCCGTGACCGATTTCGGGGGAGCGGCGTACCGCTTCCCTTTTGATTTTTTGGAGGTATAAAAAATGGCTTGTACTAATGTATGCAGACTTTGTCCGCGCTTCATTTTGTCGCAGTCGGTGTCCTTTACCGGCGGCAATCTGATAATCAATCTCCCGGCGGGCGCGTATAACGCGGGGGAAAAATATTGTGTCGTAGTCGCTCAGGCAATTCCGACGGCGACGACAATCACCGCTCCCGTGTACGTCACAATCGGAGATGGCACTACGCTATACCCGCTGACTAACCGTTGTTGCGCTCAGCTGACCGCTTGCTCGATAAGGACGAGGACGAGATATAGCGCGGTTGTAATCACCACACCGACGGGCGGCAGCTTTAGACTGCTCGGCAGACCGGCTTGCGCGCCTAATAACGACCTGCGCTCCATCAACGGCACAGCTCCCACCACCACAACGGGAGGTGAGACCGTATGAAAAGGATGAATCCTAACTGGCTGCTCATGATGTCAAGCGGCAAGGACAAGCGCAGTGAATACGGCGGCTACGACAGACACGAGCGCGACTATGAGCGTGACCGCAGACAACACGATTATGACAGATACGACCGACGCGAGGAAAGATACCCCGAGTATGACCGCCGCCGTCAGTCTGACTATGACGAGTACGACGGCTACGGCAAGCGTGACTACTACGGCGAGTACGACATGAGAGACCGCCGCGATTATGACGGGCGCGAGCGTGAGAGCTACGGCAAACGTGGGAAAAAGCACGACAAGCTTACCCGTGAGGACGCGGACGAGTGGACGGAGAAAATGAAAAACGCCGATGGCTCGACCGGAAGACACTGGAATTTTGAGCAGACGGAGCAGGTGAGACGCCAGCACGGATATGACTGCGACCCCGCCGAATTTTACGCTGCGATTAACATGATGTACTCCGATTACTACAAAATAGGCAAGGAGTTTAATCTCAACTCTGTTGATTTCTATGCGGCAATGGCTCACGCTTTCCTTGATGATGAGGACGCGGGAGAAGATAAACTTGCAAAATACTATGAATGCATAGTTGAGAAACATTGACAAATGTTGTGTAAACATGAGTAAATCTTAAAAGAGGATAGTTGTAAAACTACCCTCTTTTATTGTTTAATCTTCTGCAAGTTGATTTAATCGTTAAAAACATGAGCAATAAACACGCTTGTCTTTATAAGTGGTGCTTTAATAGAACTTAAGAATAGCAAGAAAAAACTGTAAAGAATGGGCGATTCTATACAGTTGGTTGCGGAACGTGATTGAGTTACATTAATTTCGTTTCCTTCAACAGCATACACTATTTAGTGTGGTTTGTTAATAGGTTTGTCAATCTTTCTTTAAGTTTACAAATGCTGTTTATCAAATCATTTTCGGCATTTGCCTAAAATGCACTTCCCTGTCAATATGTTTGTAAATCAGTTTACCAATGCGTTGAAAAATGTTTATTTAGACGTTTGTCAATATTTAGAAAACATCTTGACAAGGCATGACAGATAGCTTAAAATTACAATATGGTAAAAATTTTCTCTTCCTGCTTACTAACCGCGTATTCGCTTTTGAGTTTTCAACAGGCAAAATTTATGCGCTTTAGTTCGTGAAACAACATACTTATTACTTTTATAAGAGATACTTATTATTTTACTATTTTTATATAATTAAAGTAGGGAAATGTTAAACAGGACACTTGGTAACGATAAACAGGACATTTGGTAACGGATAGCAGGACATTTGGTAACTGTAAAACAGGACACTTGGTAACGATAAACAGGACATTTGGTAACTGTAAAACCGAGAAAACACACGGGAAAATTGTTCTTTTGCAGTTTTCAACAATGTTTTCAACAAGGTTTTACACAGAGTTTTCAACATGAAGGGAGTAACCATGGAAAATAGCGATAAAAAAATTAATAATTTGGTTGTCAAAAAGAACGAACTAATTCAAAAGTCAAGATACGGAATGACAACACAGGAGCAAAAAGTCATATTGTATACGATAAGCAAGGTAAAACCAGATGATAAAGAACTTTATGAGTATGATTTCAATCTGCAAGATATGTGTGAAGCACTTGGAATTACTCAAAACGGCAAGAATTACAAGAATCTCCGTGAAACGCTGCAATCCATACGCGACAAGTCATTCTGGATAGTGGACGGAAATGTAAGAAAGCTATGCGCATGGATTTCGGGCGCGGAAATATACGAAAATGAATCGCGGGTTAGGATTCAGCTTGACAAGCGGTTAGCGCCTTATTTGCTCGAACTCAAAGAATCGTATACGGCATATCAGCTTCAAACCGTGTTAAACATGGAATCGAAACACACTATACGTTTGTACGAGATACTTAAAAGCTATGCCAATATAGGCGAGTACACCGTTTCTGTTGAAAATTTGAAAACGCTTATGCAAATAGGCGGTTATTCGGATTTTATTGATTTTCGCAAGCGCGTAATCGACACTGCCGTTGACGAAATTAACGCCGTTAGTGATTTGCGTGTAGCCTATGAGCCGACGCGGACGGGAAGAAGTATAACTCATATTAAATTCTCAATCACAAAAGCAAGGAGCAATCCATGAAATACCTCACAATAGCCGAATTCGCCGACAGAGCCGGAGTGACAAGTCAATCGGTATATCAAAGAATTAAGCGGAACGGTCTTGAAGAATATATAGTGACAAGCGAGGACGGAGTAAAAAGAATCTCCGAGGATGCATTGAAACTATATAGCAACTCAAAAAAACAAGAAGCAGTTGCGGAAACCGCGTGTGACGCACCACAGGCTTGTGAGAGCGAAGAAAACGAAGGACACGAGTGTTTGAGCGCAGAAACAATAAAGAGCCTACAGGAGACTGTAGAAGCTCTCAGAAACGTAATTGACAGACAGGCAGACGAGCTGAAACAGAAGACGGAAATGCTTGACGAACGTGATAAGCAGATTGCAGACTATGCCAGCAAGTTTGCCGAACTCGCCCACAACGCGTTACAAACCGCTGTGCAGGCGCAAACGCTCCATGCGGTCAGTGAATCCGACAAGTTTGTTAATGCACCTCAGAACGTCTCCCAGAACGCCACAGTTGGCAAAAAAACTGTGGCAGACGAGAATGACGTTGAATCAACAAACGAATCCAATGTTGAACAAGGCGACAAACGTAAGTTGAGTTGGTTTACAAAGTTGTTCAGTAAACGTTGAGTTTCATTGATAAACGTTGATAAATATGTTGACAAATGCGTTTAAACGTGCTATAATGTTGTCATAGGACAATGAATTCTGGTTGTTCTTCGTATTGAAACTCCTTTCTTTTAAAATATCCGAGCAAAAAGCGGGAGTGATGAACCGCCAACGGGCTGCTCGGATATCGCGCTATACGTTCAACGGCAGACGATACCATAACGTGTACAACGGCGGTTCAACTCCGCAAGGCGCGAATTAACATGCCCGTATTCCTTTCGGTCTTGTTTTCTCATTTGTTGGCGGCGGTTCGCAAGGGCTGTCGCGCACGGGAACGGCGAATCGGTTGTATGGCGGTCAAAAGGCTACCTTTGAGGGTTCAAATCCCTCCGTTTCCTTTCGTGACTTCTGTCATGTTCCTCCTTTGTTTATGAATTTGCTGTGTAAAAGAGCACTCTTCTGGATGGGGTGCTCTTTTGCGTTGTTAAATGTTTGTCAACATTGAATGTGCGCCGATAAGTGCATAAATTTGTCGAATGTAAAACGGATATATTTTTGTATCTGATTTTAATACGGAATATTAAACTCGGCTATTGTCTTCTCTCGAAAAGCATGTTACACTTGAATTAGAAAATATTTCCAACAAAGAAGGGACAGACAGATGAAGCATTACAGATTTGAGTTAGCAAATATCGTAAGCAAACTAAACGACAAAGGCATAATCCTTCTTTTGCGCTTCGCGAAACTTCTCGAGAAAAATAAAAATCTTCTCAAATAAACACATTTTCTTCACAAAAGCTATTTACAAACAAGCGTTCGTGTGATATAATCGACAGCAGAATAAAGAAGGGAAGTGCAAGATGAAGGAACAAATTATAACCGAGATAGCCGAGATACTACAAAGCTACTCCGAGGAACGGCTAAGGCTGATTGTACGACTTGTAACAGTTCTCGCCACAGCGACCGACAGAACAGCGGGACTTTCGGAAAAAGCCGTACTAAGCATTGCAAGACACGCAAAATAGAAAAGAGCAGGGAAGCGATTCCTTGCTCTCTTTTTTTATTCGGCTTTTCTTCCACAAATTTTAGCCCAGTGTTTTACGAACCATGCATTAAATTCTGGGCAATCCACATTTGAACAACGACGTGCTCTGAAAAGCTGATTGCCTTGATATTTACATTTTCCGCGTCCGCACGGATAGTCGGGGAATAGTTTTTGCATCTGTTCTATCGTTGGCAGTTCTTTCATATGCACCTCGCTTTAAAAAGGCAGTTCATCCGAATCGGGGTTTATGTCCTCGAACACGGGTGCGGTGGCGGCTGTTTTCGGCTGGGTGTATGCGTCGGGAATGTAGCTTGACTGCGGAGCGGCTTGCGGTTGCGGCATTTCCGACTTTGCATCAACAAAATGTGCTTCGTCAGCGACAATATCTGTAGCAAAACGCTTCTGTCCCTGCTGGTCAGTCCATGTTCTTGTCTGAAGGGTTCCGACTACGCAGATGGAACTTGCTTTTCTGAAATAGCGGGTGATGAATTCAGCCGTCTGCCGCCATGCGGTTACGCAGAAGAAATCCGCTTTAGTTTCCTCTCCGTCTTTGCCGGAGTAACGTCTGTTGACCGCAACGGTAAATGATGTTACGGAAATACCGGACGGTGTGGTTTTGAGTTCGGGGTCTGCCGTCAAACGTCCTCCGAGGATAACGCGGTTAAAGTTAAAATTTGCGATAAGTCAACACTTCCTTTCAGTTTTTAAGCAGTAGTGTAGCGGCTATGATTTCAACCGCTATTTGTCCGTACATCATCGCCTTTATTTTCGGCTTGACAGGTTTTGCGTTCGGTGCTTCATATAGTGCAAACGCTCCGATGAAATAACCGACGGCATACCCATACAGCAGTATTGCGACGATTATTTTAATTATCTGCATTGGTTTCCCCCCAGACGCATTTTCTTTCTGTCGGATAGTATTCTTTAGGCTTTGCCTTTGGAAACTCGCAGTCCGTTGCACAGGTCATATAGCCTATAGCGTCTATAAAGCTGTCGTAGCTCGCGAAATAGCTTGTCTCCATTCGACCGAGTTTGAACAGCACCATCATTATGGCTACGTCTCGCGCATCTAAACCGCAGTCCGCGCCGGGAGCAATGCAATTGTGCTTGAGATACGTTGTCCAGTAATCCGCTATTTTCTCAAAGCTGTCTTCCGGCTCGCCGTACTGCTCGTTGCGGTCGTTGCAGATTATCTTCTTTACTTCACTAAGGATTGTTTCACGGTTTTCTTTGCTCATAATGGTTCATTTCATCCTTTCTATTGCAACTAATATGTAGTCCTCATCGTGGCAATTGAGTTCTAACCGTTGCACATATTTTTTACTATCATCTTCAAAAAATAGTCCTTTGAGCGAATCAATAATGAGTTTTGCGTAGGTTGAATCATTGTCGATGTCCAACCTATCGTTAAACCATAACTTCACTCCAACAGGGACATTGAACTTTGAAATCGGAACATTTTGTTTCAAAAGTTCGCTTCGTACAAGCTTATGCCAGTATTCCGCGTCCTTTTTGCGTACCGCCCAATGCTTTCCCGCGTAGTATGCGTTCAGTCCGTAGCGTCTGTTCCATGCGGCCTTTCCGGCTTTGGTCGGCGGGTAGTCGATTTTAAACATTACCGTTTTCGTCGTTATCACCTCTACTCACACACTCGTCACCTCTGCAGAAGTGAAGATAATCGGTATCGTACATTCTCCCACAGTCAGGGCAATTCACGACCTGCGGCAAGCGTGAGAGAATATACCGCGCATTGTTTATAGCTTCAAGTTCCTCCCACATTTCCTTGTCGGTTTTTCCCTTGCTGAGGAAAAGATGCTGATTCCGCTCGACATAGCGTTGCATGGCTCTGTCTAAGATTTTTATAATTCCATTCCTTGTCATTATCTCTCCCTCCAGTACGCTTCTATTGCTGCTCTAAAGCCGTTGTTCGGCTGCTCTTTGCTGTCGGCGTGATTAAGATTGTCAAGACATATTTTAAAACACTCTTCACAAATCGTTCTTCCGTCAACAGGCGGTCTTTTCCCACACAGCTTGCACAGTTTTACGCCGTCCATCAGTTCACGCGGAGTAAATCTTTCCGTTTTGCGGCTGTATTCGCGGTTCTTCTTCGTTCGTTCTATCCGACACTCCGTGCAGGATTTATAACCTTTGTCCGCGGGCTTCTTTCCGCAGTAGATACACACTCCGTCCTCTCTTCGACGCGCAAGAATTTTCTTCTTCAGCTCACACTGCCGTTTCTTCTGCTCCGGCGTAAACTCCCTCGGCGAGGTAAAGGTATCGTTGATGCAGTCGGGATAGGGGCAGTTGAAGCAGTCGCTTATTTTGCAGTGCATTCGTTCTTTGCGATCCTTTCTTTTTCTGGCGACGTAATGAACGCTAATCCACACTTTTTAAGAAGCTCATCTGATGTTGTTCTCATTTAATCAACCTCCGCAAGCCAGTATTCATGTTTGCAGAATACACACATACTAAGATTGCCAGGTGTCACTTTAGGGCATTTTTGTAATACATCAGCCTTGTACGGGCATATATCAATCGTATTATGACTGAATGGCGCATTCGGGAACATCTTCAAAAATTCGCTCTGTCTCGTCTTGACAGGGTGTTCCGCAGCCCATTTCTCCACAGCGGCAACAATTTCTTCGGGATGCGCAACGCATTGCAGCTTGCAATAGTTATACTTTTGATATACAACACAAGAGGTACAACCGTTTTTGTTGCTGTTGCATATTCGTCTTACTGCTTTCAAAAATTCAACCGCGTCCATAGTGTTTCTCCTTAGATTTTAAATATGCCTCCATGTATGCCGTTTCCATTGCTCGCGCGTTTGCTTCGGCGGTTTTGGCATAGTGAATTTCAGAAGAGCAGTACATACATTTCGGCAAAGTCTCCACCCAAGTAAAGCTTATGCCGCGTACCGTCATTTCTCTCGGGTGGTGTGCCACGACAAACGGTCTTACAGCGTGACAAGATGGGCAATAACCGAATCCGCCATATTTTTCATTTTCAACACGATTCCAGCGAATGCGTCTACAATTGCTCGCGTAACTCTCGGGTATTTCCCGATAACCGCTCAAATTGTATTTGGCGGAGCGGTTTGTATTGTCAGAGCAACGTTTGTTCCACTGCACACAAGCCGTGATTTCACGTGCTTCGTTCCGGCTGAATCGAAACCGTCCCATCAGCAGTTTAGTGAATCTTTTGCGTTTCATTGTTTTCAGCTTTAGAATTTCGTTATACTGTTCCATTTGTTTCCTCCGTTGTTTGCGGCAAGGCTTTCCGCAAGACTTTTCGCCAACTCGTTTATCTGAAAGTAAGCGAAATATCCTGAATATGTCGGCGGCATTTCCCGCGTCAAGTCTCCCTCGCTTTTCCATATGGCGTTGTTAAAGTTTGCTTTTTCACGCCATCTTACAATATCATCGGCGTATGCTCTCGCCTTATTTCGGGGATAGCGGAATTTCCCCATGAGTAATTTAACGAATCTTTTCTTCTTCATTTGCATTTGCCAAAATCTCCATTATTTGAGCCAAATGTATTAAAATCTCGTCTTTGCAAAACCTAAGACGGTATCTTGTATGATAGCCGACTGCTTGTCTATGGTGTTTAGCCATAGTCTCATGATAATTCATAAAGATTTTTGCATCCTCTCGCGCCTCGTTGCGGCTATAACCTTGACGCCCCATGAGCAACTTGATATATCTTTTACGTGTCATGCTTTACCTCCTATACTGACAGCCTATCATGTTTGACAGCTCCAGCAGCTCTCGTCTGAGCCGCTTTATGTCGGACTGTATCTGGGTGTAGTTAGCCATGCCTTGTACGCCTGATATTGTACCCGCTCTTGCTTCTACGGTCTTTTGCAAGCGGTCTGCAAGTTCTCTCACAAACTTTGCTTGATTTTGCACCTGTTCATCTCTTGTCATTCTTCATCCTCGCTTTCTCTTCTTTTGCCATCGTCGCAGTATTGCCAAGGCATAACGCCGTCTCCGCGTCCCAGCATACACCAAAGACAGCCCTCGATGAAGCTGTCCTCGTAGCTGTCTGTGCGGTCAAGCTGTCTGTGATGGATACAGTCTTTGCACCTCACTACTTCTACAACGTCTTCGTCTATGTTCTCGGCATACTCAAACACCATGTTATACATCTCGTCGGCAACGGGATTCTCGCCTATCTCAGGCATTATCTCGCGCAACCTATACAGCAGCTCTTGTAATCTTTCGTATTCAGTCATGTTTCTTTTTCCTACTTTCTTTAAATTTACGATAGGCTCGAGTGTATTCGTAAGACGGAGCAAAGATATGCTCAACGGCGCTTGCTAACTTAGGCTCATATTTGTGTAGGATTTCCAGTTCTTCCTCGAATCTGCTATTAAAGGGGCATCCTGCGCAACCTGTGCGTTTAAATCCGTATACTGTATATGCGTCGCTGTGGACTATATTGTATGTTTGCTCAAAAGCTATCTTGTCTTCGTCTGTCCACCAAAAACAAGGATAATATCTATCGGCTTTACCTTTGCCTTTGCCGGAATTGAAGCATTGCGATATGCTTGAGCGAGCTCCGCCTTCTGCACGCCTAAGTCCAAGGCATACAAGGTCAGCCTTTAATTCCTTTTCCGTATCGGCAGATGGTTTCTTTTTCGCGTAATAACAGCATTTGTCGGAAATTGGAAAATCCGGCGGGTTTTCGTGTATATAGTCTTGCATAACTTTAGATATAGCATATTTTCCTTTTGTGCCGCACCACCACCCTAATGCGTCTTTAGAATTAGGATATTTTTTTGTCAAATCTTCTTTCACTTCTACACCCCAATTAAAGTTATGCTGTTGTAGGTGGGTTATTCTTTCGCTATAATCTTTCGAGAAAAACGGATATCCCGCTTTTGCTATTGCCGCCGGAACTGTAATCTTTGCTCTACGCCTTAAAATCTTGATGCCATATTTATCTTCGAGGTAAATTAACTGTCTCTTAGTTGCCTCCATTTCAATTCCGGTGTCAAGCCACACATATGTAATTTTATGTTCGTCATCTTTAGGGGCAAGATTCTGTACAATGTCAATCATGCAGTCGCTATCCGCCCCTCCCGAGACGGAGACGAGAATGTTGTGGTGAGACGCTAAAACACTTTTCGCCTTAACAAGACCGTCGAAAATAATTGACGTTGGAGCTTTATTTATGTATTCAGTCATGTTTCTCCTTCCCGTGCCTTTTGAGGTGGCAGTCGATGCACAATGTGATAAGGTTTGTTGGCTCATCTCCGCCGCCTTCTGATACTGGCACTATATGATGTACATTTAGTTTCCCGTCGTCTATTGAAACGAAAATTCCGAACTCGTTTTTGAAAGCGTGAAACTCGCCGCAGTCCTGACAAGTGAAGTTATCGCGGTACAGAATCCTTAGTGAGTAAGCGTCACGTCCTCTATTCCAAACAGTCATATTATTAAACTTTTTACTGCATTCGTTTGAGCAGAAACTTGTCCGTCTGCCGCTCAGAGGTTGTCCGCACCATTTACAGTGTTTCGGCTCGACGTACTCCGGCACTTTGTACATTACGTCTCCGTATGCTTTCATAGCTTCATACAACGGAGGAAACGGTCGACGAGTTCCGTTGCGTTCCCAATAGCGTTTATAGGTCATCTCAGATACCTTTCCACAACGTGAGGGCAGGTAGCAATTTCGCAATATCTTGTGTTCGGTATTTCACATCCTGTGGATCTGACGGTAACGGCAACCACCCTATAACTTCATCGTCAATCAAACCGACTTCTTCAGAATATACACCCATCTCCCACCATCCTTTACATACAAAGTCTGCATCTTTTTCCTCGTCATAATCAATTATGCCGTAATATGCGCTCTCATCCCACGAATATTTGCTATATTCCGCGTTAACAGTACCGTCCTCGTACATACCTATTGTAATGTGATAAAACTTTTTGTCGCCCACATCATTTACTGTGAGTAAGAGCACTCTTTCTTCCACTTCGGGCAGTTTGTCTTTTACGCTAATCCAATCAGTCATTCTTCCTCCTTGTAGACATACTCGACCGCCGCGAGCAGCCGCTTTACTTCTTCGTAGGATTCGGTGACGGTGATACTATCGTCCTCCGACGAACTTAGGAATACCAGAACATTCTTTGTTGATGATATGCTTCGCACAACTGCTGTTATGTGCCGCGTGTTAATCAGTACGGGTTCGCCGTCGTATCTGTGCAGCTCGATAAAGTTATTCATTGTTGTTTACTCCTTGTTGTTAAGCCATTCGCAGTATTTTTCGCAGTTTTCTTTGCTCTCGAATACCGTATCATAACTATCTATTTTTTCGGGTTTAAAATCGCTACTGCGCACTACATAACAGCGCACATCGTTCATTTACACCTCTTTGTCGTCCTGATAATTGATTTTTCCGAAGAATACGCCGGAGCGGTCTCCTCTTACGATATAATACTTATTTGTGTCGATTTTCATATTTTCATCCTTTCTGCCGGATTCCGCCGGCGCGGTATTTTAGCTTTTCCGTTTCGG
>ULVD01092699.1_pt1 | contig 35544 bp, 23 predicted proteins | sample 1959101 | NCBI WGS metagenome assembly ULVD01 (sample SAMEA4835777, study PRJEB28245) | human gut metagenome | biome: gut microbiome; material: fecal sample | place: Denmark | collected 2008
AAATCGAATGCGCCCGTACCTGCAAGACATGCGCCCAATGTTGCGAATGTTGCAATAACGTTTTCCTTTGCGATAAGACCTGCAACAGCAGCAACGACAAACACCCAACCGTACTTGCCGAGTTGGCTACCGAAGCCGACAGGCGTAAACAGAGGCTGTACAAGCATGCTGACCTGAGCCAGAATACTGTCGTTGATTTGTTCGTCCTCGAGGAACGTCCAGTTGAAACTGAAGTGAGTAAGCACCCAGATCACGATTGTAGAAGCAACGATGATTGTAAATGCTTTCTTTACAAAGTGTTTGGTCTTGTCCCACAGGTGCAACATCAGGTTTTTGAACTGAGGTGCGTGATATGCGGGCAATTCCATGATGAACGGAGGAGTTTCACCCTTAAGGCTGGTGTTACGCATAAGCAGTACGCTTACGATAGCCGTAACTACGCCAAGCAGGTACATTGAGTAAGTGATGAGGTCTGCATTACCTACGCTGAAGTAGCTTACGATTGCGCCCGCAACTGCCGTCAGAATGGGCAACTTTGCACCGCAACTGAAGAACGGGATTACGCGGATTGTAGCCGTGCGTTCTTTTTCGTCCGCAAGGGTACGAGTGTTGATCATAGCGGGTACGCTGCAACCGAAGCCCATAATCATAGGCATGAATGCACGACCGCTAAGACCGAATTTACGGAACATACGGTCAAGAATGAACGCAATACGCGCCATGTAGCCGCTGTCCTCAAGGATACTGAAGAACAGGAACAATACCAGTATCGGGGGCAGGAAGCTGAGCACCGCCGCAAGACCTTCGATGATACCGTCGTTGATAAGACCCTTTGCCCAGTCCTCCATACCGGTGGATTCCACACCGCTTTTGACAAGGCCGAACAGATCGCCGACAATCATGTCGTTCCAGATGTTGTTGATTACAACGCCGGGGCTGTAGAGCGTTCCGTCGTAAATAGTTGCGAGCCAACGTCCGCCGTAGTTAAGCGCGGCATCGGCTTGATCTTCAACAATCTCGCCGTCTTCGTTCAGGAAGTTACCGTCGGCGTCTTTCGCGCAGAATGCCGCATTTTCGTTCAAAGCGGGCATCCAATTCTGACTTTCGTTAAATCCGTTCAGGAAAAAGAGATTTTCACTGAATGTCAAGTGGAAGATAAGGAACAGAATTACAAGGAAGATGGGGATACCCCAAATCTTGTGGGTCAGCACCCTGTCCACTTTGTCGGACTTGGTCATCTTGGTACGGTCGCTGTTTTTGCGCTTGACCACTACCGAGAAGTGCTTGTTGATAAACTTGTAACGGCCGTCGGCAACCAACGCTTCGTAGTCGGTACCGAACACTTCGTCACTGTGGCTGGCCTTGAAGTCGTCAATCATGCCAAGCGTTTCTTTGTGCATGGCAACTTCGATTTCGTCGCCTTCCACAAGTTTGACTGCATGGAACAGCGGATTTTCAACGCCTTGTCCCTTGAGGGCAATGCGAACGTCGTCAACAAGGTGAGCAATGCTTGTTTCACTGAGCACCGTCGTGCCTTTGCGTTGTTTCTTGCACTCGTTGTACGCCTTGTCCATAAGTTCCTTAAGACCGGTTTCCTTAAGTGCGGAGATTTTGACAACAGGTACACCCAGACGGCGTTCCAGTTCCGCAGCGTTGATTTCGTCGCCTTGTTGTTCCACCGCGTCCATCATGTTGAGGGCGATTACCATCGGCACGTCTATTTCCATTACCTGCGTTGTGAGGTACAGGTTACGTTCCAGGTTGGTTGCGTCAACGATGTTGATTACGCAGTCGGGCTTTTCGTCAAGAATGTAGTTACGGGCAATGACTTCTTCCGGGGTGTAGGGGCTGAGCGAATAAATACCGGGAAGGTCGACTATGGCAATGGGTTCGGCACACTTTTTGTATGTACCTTCGCGCTTGTCCACCGTTACACCGGGCCAGTTACCTACGTGCGCCGTGCTGCCGGTAAGGCTGTTGAACAATGTCGTCTTACCACAGTTGGGGTTACCTGCCAAAGCAAATCTTTTCATATTACTTGGTTACCTCCATCAGCACGCAAACGGCTTCCGTCTTACGCAAAGTAAGTTCGTATCCGCGCAACGTCACTTCGATTGGGTCGCCGAGAGGTGCGCGCTTACGCATGTAAATTTCCGCACCGGGCGTAATACCCATATCGAACAGACGGCGTTTGATTTTGCTTTCGCCGGTAACAGACTTAACAACGCCCGTTTCACCGATTTGAAAAGCGTCAAGTGTCTTTTCCATACAGTTTTTCTCCTTATTCTCTTTTCTTTGTATAGATATCGCAGCGTAATATCCGCGAAATCAATCAATTTAACAAAGGCTTTTTTCATAAACGCCTTAAGCCTCTTTCTGCCGCACTTTCCGTCACAAGTCCCTTAACGGGCGCAGACGGGTGCAGAGGACGGCAAGCACCTGACGTGCGCGCACTAAATTACGCCACGAAGCACGGGCGTGCACCGGGCTGAATGCCCTCGCGGGGGATGTCAATGGTCAGGCACTCAAACTTATTTCTGCAGCAACAGCCCCACAGCTGCCGCACTTTCCGTCACAAGTCCCTTAACGGGCGCAGACGGGTGCAGAGGACGGCAACAGGACGAGAGTGGCGCAAGGAACGTACAAAGACGTACGTGACTGAGCACACTGCTCGACACGTAGCCGTCATATGTGCCCGTATGCGCCCGTTAAGCGGCTTTTACAAAAATCTTAGACGACAAATCACCATCCAACGCAATTCGTCCGTCCTTGATCTTTACCACTACACTGCCGCCGCTCGCACTGAGCACGACGATTTGTCCGTCAACAAGAATGCCGAGACTTTCAAGGTGCTTCTTCAGCTTGTCGTCAGCCAGTATCTTGATGATTGTCAGATTGGTGTTAGTAGGCGCAAATACCAATGGCATGTTTACCTCCCGAATGTTTCCCAAATGCCGCAGAAATGTACATAAATGTGAAACTTCTTTCAAATTCAGGTTAATTTTACCACTACAGTACGCGGTTGTCAAACAAAATACGAATGTTTTTTCATATTTTTTCAAATTTTTTTGGCTCAAGTGTTGATTTTTATTTGTCATGTGGTATAATTGATATATGAAAAATGATATCAGGCAGCCTCAGCAAGAGCGCAGCATCGAAAAAAAGAACAGAATAATACAAGCCGGATACGAGTTGTTCAGCGAAATCGGCTACTACGGCACCAACACGGTGGAAATTGCCAAGCGAGCAGGCGTAAGTACAGGCATTGTGTACGGCTACTTCCGCGACAAGCATGACATACTGTTGTGCGTGCTGGAAATTTACATTCACGAAGTTACCGAGCCTATAATCGCGCTGTTCAGACAACTTGACAACAACTTCGACCTTTCCGCCCTTGTTTCGCAGGTTCTGGACAAAACGATAGAGCTGCACGCAACGCATGCACAACTTCACAACACACTGCACAGCCTTGCATCCGGTGACGAAGAAGTCGACAAGCAGTTTCTTGCGCTTGAGGACAGCATAACGAAGGGGTTGACGGCACAGTTGCAAGAACTGGGCGTAAACGTTGCCAATGTAGCGGAACGCGTGCACCTCGCAATCAATCTGGTACAAAGTTTTGCGCACGAATACGTTTTTGACAAGCACAGCTACATCGACTACGACGCCATGCGCGACATTGTGTGCCGCACCATTGTAACCTTGTTTGAGTAAGGATAAAAAAACAAACATTTACCCACGGGAACAACCCCGAAAGGGTTTCATTCGTCTATATACAAAATACGGGCGGTAGCAATCCACTACCGCCCGAAATTATTTTCAATTCCAATCACTTCTTCAATTCAAAAAATCTTGCCTGATTTTTTTGAGTAAAATGCACTGTCAATGTCCCGTCGAACAACTCAAAAGACAATTTGTTGTTTTGCGGATAGGCGCATATTGCCGAAGTATATTGCCTGCCCACTTCAATTTTTCTTTTCAAATCATTGTCGGACAAGTTCCATACAGCCAGGTACAGTTTGTCCCCGACCGTAAAACCGCTTGCCACACAAGGTGTTCCGAATCGTGTAAAGCCACTCGGCAAACAAGGCAAAGCGGCTTTTTTTACAGCGGAAAGTGCGTCAAAATACTCTATTCCTTCTTTTACAAAAGCAAGTTGTCGCTCGGGCAACATTTCCAGATGGCTTGCAAGGTGCATACGTCCCAAAAACGAGTTTACCATGTTCATCACAACTTGTTCGTCACCGACATTGTCCGCTATCCACTGCTTATCCGGAGTAAACACGCCGTTTATTACGTAGTCGCTACCCACAGGATAACTCCACACCGCCGCTTGCTCGGGCAAAACAGCCGAAAGCACGTTACCTGCAATATACGGATACTTGTCATAATGCGTTTGATCCGAAGTCGACACCACCGAAAAATGCGCAAGCGTCCGGTAATCCATACGCATGCCGCCCGAACTACACGTTTCAAACAACGTCTGCGGAAAGCGCACACGCATCTCGTCCGTCCACGCAAGATAAGCGGCGGCACATTGTTCCAAGCCTTCGCCAAAGCTATCCGACATTACGTCCGTACCGATGCCGACATCCTCGTTGTAGTCCATTTTTATATAGTCCGCGCCATAATCTTCCACCATTCGGCGTATGGTATCGGACATATATTTGACGACTTTTGCATTGCGGAAGTCCAAAAAGTATCGTCCCATCACGCAAACTTTTTTGCCGTTACGACGGATAAAGCACTCGTCTTCGTAATAGGACAACATTTCGGCGCAATCTTTGCCGACAATTTCAGGCTCGATCCAAAGTCCCGCACGCATACCAAGTGAGCGGATATAGTCCGTTGTCACCCTTACTCCGTGCGGAAAACGCGCCTTACTTTCCTTCCACTGACCGACATACGGATAAACCGTTTTGCCGTCTTCTTCGTTGTGCCAACCGCAGTCGATTACATAGTACTTAACACCGAGTTTTGCCACCGTCGGCGCAATTCTGCGAGTATTCTCTTCCGTAGGGCAATCCCACGAAAGATGCATGTATTCGTTAAAAATTGTCGGTAACTTCTCGTCGGGGGCACACCTGTCAGCTATCGTACGACGATATTTCGTCATTTCGCCAAGCACATCGTCAAGGCTATTGCCGAAACACACCGCCACCTTGTCGGTAACATATGTTTGCTCGGGCGCAAGATGTTTTTGCCACCCGTTAAACGCAAGGTTTTTGCCACCCAAATACAAATAGAACTTGCCGTCAAAGTCGCTTATTTCGTAATACCAACTGTTGTTGGACTCTATCTGAAACATCAGCCATTTGCCATTTGCGTCGATAATACCTTGCGGCAACTGCTCTTTAGTCGACCAGCTGCCTACATTTGCAAACGCTACGCGACGTTGACTGTCAGGAGAATCATCGGTAAAGCCGAGCGCGGCAAGAGTATTTGCAACGGGTTGACACTCATGGTGATGGCTTTGGTTAAAGGTATACAACGTCGTTTTTTCACTGTTACGCACAGCAGCGAAACCGCCAAAAACAAACGCCGACGTTTCTTCCAAAGTAAGCGTTTCATTGCCGATATTGGTGTATGCGGTTTGCACTGCATAACCATCGTACGCCCCGAAAGTAAATGTTGTCACCGCCTGCAAATTGTCGGAACGCTGTGTGACGACAAGTTGATCACCGTCAAGCCGATGCGACACATAGCGGAGCTTTGCGCCTTGCGACGAACAAATCATTTTTGCGCCAAGGTGACTATCCTTGTTTTCTCCGCTTACTTGTGCCTCGACAAACGGAAAGCCGTTTATTGCGGCTTTTCCGCCCGCATCGATGCTTATGTTCAGATTCTTTACCTTTATATCCATATATTTTAATACCTGACGTAAAGTTTTTTACATTTATCCTTCGTCAAATCAAGCCGACACTTCGTTGAAAAGTCCAAAATATGTCATTATTTACTTTCTAATATTTCTGTACATCGGACCGTAGGCGTTGCAGGCGCGGTAGTCTTGTCCTTCCTTGTCCATGCCGAAAGCGTTCCATGCGGCGGGGCGATAGATTTCGGATTCGTCCACGTTGTGCATGCACACGGGAATACGCAACATACTGCACATGGTGATGAGGTCCGCACCGATGTGGCCGTAGCTGATTGCGCCGTGGTTTGCGCCCCAATTGTTCATTACGTCATATGCCGACTTAAACGCGCCTTTGCCGGTTGTGCGCGGAGTAAACCATGTGCAAGGCCATGTGTAGTCGGTGCGTTTCCACAGTTTGTCCGTCACTTCGTCGGGCAGAGCAACCGTCCAACCTTCCACGATTTGCATTACGGGGCCGAGTCCTTTTACAAGGTTAAGGCGTATCATTGTGGCAGGCATTTCGGCGCGGGTAACAAAGCGACTGGAATATCCGCCTCCGCGGAAGTAACCGAGGTCGGCATACGGCCACGTTGTGTGCGACATCATTGTGTCGATGTCCTGTTCGGTGACGTTCCACCACTGTTTCATGGTCGGGTTGCCTTGTTCGTCCTTGACTTCGCCGCAAGCATCAACGCAGCATGCGCCGCTGTTTATCAGGTGAATAAACCCGTCGGCTTCCTTTGCCTTGCCCGTGATGTCGTAACCGGTAACGCGTTTTACCGCGTCGCCGCTCCAATAAGTGCGGACGTCGGCAAACATTTGTGCGCGACCTGTGAGCAACTTCATAAACAGCATGCTTACGCCGTTAAGAGTGTCGTTTTCGGTGGCAAGCACGTAGGGTTCGCGTGCGCCGTTCCAGTCAAATGACGAGTTGAGGATACTTTCGGGGAAGTCGCAGTTGGGGTAGAAGTCCGTCCACTGACGTTGACCCTGGAAACCGCCGACGATTGCGTTGTGTCCGACCATTTCTTCTTCGTAACCCTTGGGCAAACGTTTGTTGCCGTTGTACAAGTCCTTAATTATACAAGCCATTTTGGCGGTAAACTCCCAGTCCTTTTGCTTTTGGGCGGGCGTTTTTTGCAAGCCTTCGGGATTTTTGTCGAAGTCCTCGCGGCACTTTTCCTTTATCCAGGCAAGAGCCTTTTTGTATTCCGTTTTGTCGTAAATGCCAAGTGTCATGCGGCGGATAATTTCCACTTCGTCAACCGACTCCACACGCATGCCGAGATATTCTTCAAAAAATTCAGGGCTTATTATGCTGCCGCCGATACCCATTGTTACGCTACCGATTTGCAAGTAGCTCTTTCCGCGCATTGTGGCAACGGCAACTGCCGCGCGGGCAAAACGCAGGATTTTGTCTTGCACGTCTTGCGGAATGGTCGTGTCGTCGGCATCCTGTACTTCGTGTCCGTAAATGCCGAACGCGGGCAAACCTTTTTGCGCATGCGTTGCAAGTACACTGGCAAGGTACACCGCACCCGGACGTTCCGTGCCGTTGAATCCCCACACCGCCTTGATTGTCATTGGGTCCATGTCCATGGTTTCCGCGCCGTAGCACCAACAAGGCGTGACGGTAAGCGTGATGTCCACGTTGTTTTTGCGGAATTTGTCCGCGCACGCCGCCGCTTCGGCAACACGCCCGATTGTTGTGTCGGCAATGATTACCTTGACCGGTTCGCCGTTACTGTAGCGCACGTTGTTGCGGATAAGTTCCGCCGCCGCACGAGCCATGTTCATGGTCTGGTCTTCCAGACTTTCGCGCACCTTGATTTTGCCGCGACGTCCGTCGATTGTGGGACGAATACCTATTACGGGGTAGTCACCTATAAGTCTGCTTTTTGCCATTTTTCTACGCTCCTTTTGTTGAAAGTTTCCGTTTGCAGCCGCCTGTAGCGACGGCGAAAATTCAAAAATCGTTTATTTTTGTTGCATTATTTGCTCGTTTGCGGCAGTCAAAACACCACAAATTGTTGCCGAATTTCGCATACGTATGCAAAAATTTGTTACCTGCGGATTGTTTGGCAAATTGTTGCCGTACCGTTTCCAAGCGGGACTGCGCCGCCGTCTTCGTCGAAGAATACGCAGTTAAACCCTTCTACGGTTATTACTATTTGCAACATTTTTTCGTTACGTTTCCAAGACACTGCCACGCTTTTGCCGTTGCGGGAATAGGTCATACTTGCGCTGTTTACGCCGTCAATAACGGTTGGCGTAATCTCGATCGTATCACTGTCAACGACGTCTATCCAACCCATGTATTTGTAGAACCATGTCAGCACGCCGCCCCAGAAGTGGTGATTGAACGACGGCAAACGGGGTATACCGTCCTTGCGCATAAGTTTGCCTTGTTCATCGCGGTAGTATTCTTCAAAGCTTTCCCACAGCGTAGTTGCGCCTTGTTCCACCCAGTAGCCGTATGACGGAAAACTCTTTTGCGTAATAAGATTAAAGCACAGGTCTTGATCGCCGTGAGCGACAAGGGTTTCAAACAAGTACTTGTACCCGACAACACCGACGCGGAAGTGGTCGCTTTGTTCGTGAATCAGTTTCAACAAATCGTCGTACACAAGTGCGTCTTCTTCGGGAGAAAGCACTCCCGTTTGCAATGCCATTGCCAGTGCGGTTTGCGTTTTTGTCGTCAATTTTCCGTTACGTATGTATTTTTTGCGGAAATTTAGTGTAAGTTTTTCGGCAAAATCCACGATACTTTCAGTAGGCAAACCCACTGCACCGAACATCGTAATTGTCTTGGCGGCAAGGTCGAGCATTGTAAGGCTGTCGGTAATTTCCACAGGCGTTTCAAAGTCGCCCTCCCACTTGGTGTAAGTTTGCACCCAGTCTCCAAGTCCGATGTTGACAAGTCCGTCGTCATTCAGACGAGTGGCAATGTAGGCAAAGTACTTGTTTATCGCCTCAGCGTTGTCGAACACAATCTTTTCGTCACCGTAAAAACGGTACAGCTCAAACGGCAATTCCACAAGCACACTGTCCCACGCAGGACCGTTACCCCACTCGAAGCCCCAACCTGCCGTCGGGATAATGCCCGGCAACACGCCGCCCGGCGTTTGTGCGTTACGTATTTGCAACAGCCACTGCTGCAAACTTTGCTTAGCGTCAAAGCTGTACAGCATTTGCTCGGCTGACAGTGCCGCATCGGCGGTCCAACCGTTCTTTTCGCGGTGCGGACAGTCGTAAGGATAGTACACAAAGTTGCTTTTGTCGCTTTGCAGTGTCAATTCCACAAGTTTGTTTACCGTGTCGTTGTCGCACGTAAACTTGCATGTTTGCGGCAGTTCGGTACGCGTGGAAACAAACGTTACGGCATCGGAAGTTGCTTGTTCGTCGGTAAGTCCGCGCACTTCGCAATAGCGGAAGCCGTGCCAGGTAAAACTCGGCATATATGTTTGCTCACCTCTTTTACAAACATACACGTCGTGTTGGTTGTACTCCGGGTTTGTCTGCGTAAATGATATATTGCGGTAGTCGATGCAGTTGTCGCCGTCAAGCACTTCGCCGAAGTACATGTCCACTTGTTGTCCGCTTTCGGCTGCAAAAAGACTTAACTTACACACACCCATGTCGTTTACGCCGAAGTCGTACAAGTACCCCGTTTTTGTTTTAACGATGTTCACCGCCTTTTTCGGCTTTCCCGCGACAATCGGTTGAGTGTTGTTTGGCACAACTTTGCCCTTGGGCGGCTCTACAACGGTTACAGGTTCAAAACCATCGGTATTTGCGCTTGTAAGCACGTCGACGGCAACCAGACGAGCGTCGTAATGTTCGCCGCAACGAAAGTCGTCAAAGGTGATTGCACTGCCCGTCACAACAAACTTTTCGTCCGTTTCCACCACCGTTTTGCCGTCGGCTTGCAACGCAAGCGCAAACTTTGGCGCGGCACGGTATGGCGCAGTGTCATTGCCCCAGATGTCGTAGTCATTGCAGTTAGCAAACCCGTTGCCCAGCAACACGCACAGCACATTGCTTGTTTTGTTTAGTTTGCCCGACAAGTCGTAAGCGTCGGCAAACACAACTTGGTCGGGGTTGCTAAGCGTGGGCGCAAACAAACTTTTGTTTAGTTCCTTGCCGTTCAAAAACAGTCGATACAACCCGACCGCCGTGATTGTAAGCGTTGCGTTTGCACCGCAGTCGCAGTCAAACACACGCTTGAACAGCGGCGCATTGACGTGGTTTTCTATTGTGTTAAATTTCGTTCCGTGAGATATGTATTTCATGGTCGTTCCATATTCTGGCAGAGTCAACCTGACCATCACTGATAATTTTTGCGTACGTAGTCTGCAATCAACGCTGCAAGTAATTCGTGTCCCTTATTTGTTGGGTGTAAACCGTCTTGAAAATACTCCGTAGGCGTGTTTGTAACGGGCAGAGGAAAGGCGTTGCGAAAATCCAGATAACGCACATCCATATCGTCAAGCACGGCAATTTCCGCTTTTACATACTCTTTCAGAGACAGGCGCAGTTTTGTCTGCGAGCCAAATTCTCCGCGCGGATTATCTTCGTCATAGCGATGCAACGGCAAAATAAAACAAACATTCCGCTTGCCGTAATGGTTGCAAAGATAGTTTGCCAGATTACGCACCGCACCGCAAAAAGTATGACTGTCGCTGCTTGTCAATTCGCCAATTTCGCTGTCACCGTGACCGTAGTCGTTTGTTCCGCCAAACACAAAAACCAAGTCGGCACTGCCCATTTCCTTGGCACGAGTAAGAAAATCCTTGTCAAAAACGGGATTTGCCGACGGCAATGTTTGCATTGCTATCCGTGTACCGCTGATGCCGTAGTTGTTTGTTTTACAGCCGAGTTTTTCACCGACTCGCGACACATAATTATATTTAGGTTCGGTCGCACAAGCCCCTTCCGTAATACTGTCACCGAGAAAATCGATTGTAATGCTCCTCAAGTCTTTCATGACTTTATCCAGCCTTCAAATTTGTTTGTTTTTTGTTTATCGTAGCAAATAAATCGACACGTATGTAAAATTTTGCTACATCAACGCAACTTGAAGCGCACAACACGTGCGTACATACTGTTGCCGTAGGCAAACGGAGTAAGGTCAAATTCGTTGTTTGCCACAATCACCTTTTCGCCATTGTCCAGCACGCTTGCGTTTGTCACCTTTTTGTCCGTATGCACCGCGATATGCTTACGTTCGACAGCCCTTGCCACGTTGATGTCACAACTCATCGCAACGTCATGCACAACAGCGTAGTACCACTTTCCGTCAAAAAGCACCACCGCATTGTCGGCAGTAACGTCGCATTTTTGCGCATTGTACACCACGGCTTTGTTAAGCCTTACCCACTTTCCGAGGTAACCAAGCATTTCGCGTTCGACAGGCGTAATTGTTCCGTCGCCGCGAAGCCCTGTGTTAAGCAGCAAGTTACAGTTGTTTTCTCGACAAACGAGCAATGTATCGATCAAGCGTTCAATGGGTTTGTAGCGAAAATCATTTGCGGCATATCCCCAGTGGTCGTTCATGCCTTCGCACGTTTCGCCTGCGCGCGGTCGGTCACTGTTGTCCACGAAACACGGTTTTCCGCGTTCAAAGGTTACGCTGTCAATTTCCTTGTGCGACACTTGCCCGAGTGCGTTAAGCCCGGTGTTGTTGATTATCATTGCCGTAGGCTGATACTTGCGGATCGTGCCGTACAATCGGTCAAACTGCCAGTAGTCACAGTCGGGCTTATCCCAAAATCCGTCAAACCAAAAGCCGCCGACTTTGCCGTAATGTGTACACAAGATTTCGATACTTTTGTTGAGATAATCGAGATACGCGGGAAAATCCGTTTTGTAAGTCTGTTCGTGCCAGTCGATCAGCGTATGATAGAAAAACGGCAAAATGTCCGCTTTGTGACATTCGTCCACAAGTTCGGCAACCAAATCACGTCCGCACGCGCTGTGCGGCGCATCGAAATCGGACAATCCGCGAGTATCGTACAAACTAAACCCGTCGTGATGCCGCGTAGTGATGTTTACGTACTTTGCGCCTGCGCGTTTCGCCGCTGTAACCAGTTGCTTTGCCCAGTTCTTTTTGACAGTAAATTTGCTCGGCAAAGCATTGTACATGTTCCAATCGGCATCGGGACAGTTTTTGAGATACCACTCTCCGCGTCCGACCATACTGTACAATCCAAAGTGCACAAACAAGCCCATTCCAAGCCTTTCAAAATCCCTAATGTACGTGTAATCTGTCATAAAAATCCTTATACGTTGTGATTTTTTATCAGTTTGCAACTGTTTCACCGAGTGCTACTACGCCCAACGAACGAGCAAAAACCTTGAACGAATCTATACTTTTGTCGTATCTTGTGTAGCCGTGCACTGAAACGAGAATATAGCGGAAAGTCAAACTTTCGATGTCAATACGAGCAAGTAACCTGTCGCGTTCGGCAACGGTAATATCGCCGTTTGCACAGGCGGATTGAACCTTCGCCTTTGCATTGTCTATTCTCTTCATATATCCGTTTACCGTAGCAAGCGGAAAACATTTTTTGTTGAATAGCAGTTCCGATCCGTTGATAAGTCCGTACCAATCGACATTACCGCTTGCATTACGATTTTTATACAGATCGTTACATTCGGTTGCAAGCAATTGTTTCATTTCACTTGCCGCCACACCGAAATAAGCATTGCAAAAGTCGTCAATCAGTCTGTCCACACTTGTGTTTGCATTTTTTGCCAGCTTACTTGCGACGTACAGTTTAAGCCGTTGCCAGTCGCTGCCTACAGTAGAACCTCCGTATGTCTGCAATTGGTAAAACAACAATTCGTTACCGGCAGCCTTTGCCAATCGGACGTTTGCTTGCATTGCCGAAAGCGTGTCAAACGGCATCATATAATTGAAGTAATCCGTGCCGTACAACCAACTAAGTACAGTCGCGCCGGGCAATGCCGACCACTCGTTTAGTCGCTCGGCAATCGTTTCGGAGTCAAACTTACCCGTAGAAGTGTTCTTTTGCTTGTTGTCGGAACTGTCGTATGCTTTATTGTGCTTTCCGCCGACGGGAGCAAACATTACCGCAACTTTGGCATTTGTCCCGACAAAAAAACTACCGTTTTGCGGCGGAACAAAAGTTCCGTTGTAAGCAAGCATCGCCACAATAATTTGTCTGTTCGGTTCGTTGATTTGCAAATACACGTCGACGTCGGCTGTTACCGCATTGACAAACGCAAGGTAGTCGGCAACGTTCGGTCCATACTGCGTGTCGGCTTGTCCGAATACGAATATTTCCTGTCTGGGTTTAGCTACCAACACTTGTTTGAGCGAGTTTACCACAGCTCCGACCATTACGCTGTCCGTGGCGTCAGGATTCAACACATACGTACCTGCGTCGGACTTGTATGTGTACCATTGCGGATGCGCCGTTCCGTATGTTTCATACGGTAAAATGTCAAGATAGTTGTGGACATTCGAGCTTACGTTTACACCTGCCCCGCTGAATGCAAGCCAATCGGAAATCATACCGAGACGATAGGCATACAGTTTGTTGTAGGCCGCTTCCGCAGTGCCCGCCACGGAGTAGTTGAAGTCAAAATTTGCCGCCAATTCGTAGTCCGACATGACAGTAAGCGCACTTGAATTGTCGAAAGTGTACGTATCGGCTGCAAAAAACTCAAAGTCGGCAAGTTGAGCCAGCAACCCGTAAACGCCTTTTATCGTGCCGTAAGATGTGGGCGAGTAAACGTACAAATTTGTGTGTTTTTGCTTGATATTGTAGCCGTTTGTCTGAGTCAGCCCAAAGTTTTGCAGTCCGTTTCGCTTGGCAAGATTACCGCCCAATACGATGTAGTGCGAGTTCGGTTTCACCACCGAGCCGTCATAAGTACCAAATACATTATAAAACAAACCGCTTACTTCTTCAAGCAAATTTGCCAAATCGCTCGCTACAATATTCATATCGTCGTCGGCATAGTCGTACACCACCGAATAACTTGCCAAATTGTCGGATGTTGATTGTCCGAGTTGCAATTGTTGACTTGCCGCTTCTTCTGCCGAAATATCCATACCCACCATGGATGACAAATACATCGACGAATATTGAATGCCTTGCACATACAATGTAACGCCGTTTGCTCCGCAAATTATATTGCCGTCAGTCAATTCCACGGTTTGCAACGTTTCGCCGCTATCGTTCGACAATGCAGCGACAACTTTTGTGCCGTCGGAAAGCAATGTAAGTATTGTGCCGTTTGCCGCAACATAGCCCCCGTCAAACAACGATACGCCTTGCGCATTGTTTGTAGACAAGGTCGTACGTACGGCAATATTCGTGCGATAGTCTATCCGAGGCAAAGCGATTGCATATACACCGCTACCGCCCGACATAGGCTGCGTTTGAACTTCGAGTGTACCCGAATAACTTCCGCTTGTTACAACGCGTACAAATAGGTTTCGGGCAGGGTTTGCAAGGTCGTAGCCTTGGGTGTCGTAGGTTGACAGAGAAAAATTCCTTATAATATCGTCATATGTCGGCGTAATCCTCGGCAAAACAATACTCGGAAATTCCTTGCCGTTGCCGTCAAAATGCTTTTTACAGCGGTTGCAATCCTTGTGTGCAACAATTCCGTCGGAAAAAATCGTTGCAGAAACCCCATTAACCCAAACGCCGAAATCGTGAGCATTCGGGTTCGTCGGAATTGCAATATCTGCAATTTCATTATCTTCGGCATCGAAGTGTTTACCACACGACAGGCAATCTTTGTGAGCAACCGTCCCCGAACTTGTACATGTTGCCGTCACTTCCGCTTGCCAGCTGCCGAAATTGTGTTCGTGCGGTTGCGGAGCAGGCGTCGGATCGGGGTTTGGGTCGGGATCAGGTTCAACTTCCTCGGCAACGGAAAAGACTACGCTTGCAACATAATACTTACCGTCGGTAAGCGGATATTTTGCGGAAAAACAATGTTCTCCGACAGTCAATGGTTGTCCGTTGTACAATTCGTTGTCCAACTCGAACACGCACTTGTCGGCAACCTCGGCATAACGCCCGTCGGTATAAGTCAAATGCACGGACACTTTGTCCATGTCGATACTGTCACCCTGTTTCAGACCCGAAAACATTGACCGTTCCACAATCAACTCTTTCACTTCCGCAGTACCGCCGGTGTGCACGCAGGCGCACAACGTCAGACACACAGCGAAAATCACCGCCAATAAAAATAGGTAACGAGTTTTCTTCATAGCAGTATCTTTCCTTAATGTAATTTGTCAACAAAAAGTTGATACGATTGTAAAATTTGCGTCGTTTGCGGTATTTACCCACGCCCGATGATATGTGCGGAAGGGCAGAAAGCCATTCCGCGTTTTGCGCGTTTAAGACAAGCGCCTCTTAATTTGTTTACGGCAGTCGATTGCTCGACTGCCGTAAAATATAGCTAATTATGCAAAGGTCGGAATAGCATCAATGTTAAACGTTCTGTATGCAGCATCCGCACCATAGAAAAGAACAAGACCCTTAGTACCGTTTGCAACATCATCAGCCAACACCTTCGTACAAATGCCTCCTGCCGTATTGGTCAGCGTAGCGACATACTTACCTTCGGCATTTTTACTAATTACCAATGTACCACTCATAGATTCTCCCGTATCGAACACTTCATCTGCGCGATTAAGACCGATACGTGCATAGGGATTACTGAAATTCCAGTTGAACGTAACCGAAGTATACTTTGTGTAGTCAATAGCTTGAAGTGCAACCGTCCAGTTACCGCTATTTCCGTTAGGATCGTAGCTGCCGTAACTTTCACGGAACATTTCGTTTCCGTCCTTTACAGCGACACGTTGCAAAATACCGTCATTGTAAACGTGCGATACTGCAGAAACTTCAATGTCCAACCAACGTCCGGGAGCCAGTGTTTGCGCTTCAATAATTGCAAGTCCCTTCGTGCCGTTGATAACTTCGTTGTCGGAAATCGTTCTCGACCAATAAATGTCTTTATTTGCAGCATCCATCCAAATGATTTTGTATGTACCGTTTTCGTTTACGACTTCGATGATACCTTCCTGATCGTTCTCCGAGTGGTTACGTGCGCCGTCGATACCCGTTTGAGTCCAAGCCGCAGACTTCCACTTGAACAGCACCACTGTAAACTTGGAGTAGTTTACGCAAGGCAACGTGATGTTGTACAATGCCCCGTTTGTCGGCAATTGGTAGCGAATACCCGTTTCAAAATTTCCGTCTACCGACACCGTGCCGGCTTCCGCATTTTCCGTTGTTGTAGTTGCAGCTGCATTTACGTGATTCTTTTTGAAGTTGTAACCTTCCTTAAAGTTGGCAGTAAGCGTAATATCTGCATTAAACGCAGCCGTCACGTCGACCACTTCGCCTTTGTCATCGGTCCAATTGATAAACACATTATCAGCCAAAACGGGTTCTTCGATTGTTGTCGTCGTACCCTTGGCAATGCGGATGTCCGCGCGGTCGATACCGACAAACTTGATTGTGACTGCTTCCAACTTCGGAATAGTCACATCTGCAATCTCCTTGCCGTCCTTGTCGAAATGTTTTTTGCAAACATTGCAGTCCTTATACTCCACGTTGCCCGCTTCGTCGATGGTAGCGCCCTTGGCAGGTACGATGTCGCCGTAAACGTGGTCTGCCAACGTGCCGTATTCGGCGTTGCATTTGCCGCACTTAGCAAGAGCTATACAAGTTGCGGTGCCGCCCGTGTGCGCTTCGGTCGCGCTGTGATGTTCGCCGTTAAGTTTGCATTGTTGATAGTGACCTTCCGCACCGCCGTCAATATACGGTTGCCCTTCAAAGTCGTGCGCGTTGGCGTCGATTGCAATTGTAAGGTCGGTTGTTTCCACGTAGTTGTCGCCGTCCTTGACAAACTTTTTACCGCAAGCGCACTCGTAGTAATCTTTTGTACCTGCCGTCATGCAAGTTGCAGGTGTACCCTTGTGTACTTCGCCATAGTTGTGTACGTGACTCACGGTGATTTTTGCTTCCGCTGTAAGAGGATCGGCGTTTTCCGCAGGAACATAACTAACCTTGACGGTATGTTCGCCTTCGGTCAACGGTTCCTTGTTGTACGCTTTGCCGTCAAGGGTCAGCGTGACATCGCCGGCGGCAATATCCTTTTGCGTTTTGTCGGAGTAGCTGACGGTAATCTTGAGTTTGCTTACGTCAAGCGTAGCCCCTTCCTGCAATGTACCGAGCTTGCCGACGTCCAACGTTACGCCCGTTGCCTTTGCTTGTTCTTTCACTGTACAAGCGACAACTGCACAAACGCACAACATCATGACAAGCGCGAGTAGCACTACCAAAAATTTGCGTTGTTTCATTTCATTGTTCTCCTTTTATTTTTTTACCACAAACAGCGTGGTTACTAACTTGTTTTGCGGTTACTTGCCGATTGACAAACCGTCATTACATTTCCGCAGTGAAGTTGCTTATCGTCAGTTTACGATACAATGCCGCATCGTACAGCAGTTGCATCTGAACCGTGCCGTTTGCCACGTTTTGCGACAATACAATGCTTACTTCCGCGCCCAGATTGTTGTCATGCAACACTGCCGTAGCAACGCCGTCGGTTACGGTTATCGTAATTGTCCCTTGCAAAATACCGCTGTCGTTAACAAGCAACTTGCCTTGCTCGAAACCGATACCGCTGTAACTGTCGGAAGTCTTGTACGTAAAACTGACAGACTTGAACAACAGATAGTTTACCTTTGGCAAATACACCGTGTACAATCCGTTTGTCCCGCTCGGGTCGATTTCCAACTCGCCGGACTTGCAAGCAACAGAGTAAATAGTCGTGCCATCGGCTTTGCTTGCCGTCACCCCGTGCTTGTCGCCTGTAAAGTCGACCAGAGTAAACGTGCCGGATAACAATTGCTTTGCATGCGCCACACCTTCGGGAACAGCCATGTGTCGTTGTTCGTAAGGCGTAGCAACCGCAAGCGAATCGTAGTAACTTACGTAGTAGCCGAAATACTCGTTTTTGTCACTATCGGCCGTCATTTTTGCAAGCAAGTCCGTATTGTCCGACAACATCGAGCGGTAGTCGTAAATACGTAGAGACATCGGACTGACCACACATTGAGCATACGTACTGCCCGTCGGACGTACAAATCCAAATGTGATACTTTCACTTCCGTTTGCCTGCGCTTGTGTAAGTTGCACCGTGACGTTGCCGTTTGTCAGTTTTGCGCCACCGTCCGACGTTGCGTATACCACAAAATCGTACACGCTGTGGCCGTCGGCATTTGTGGAAGTTACAACGAGTTGCGTATCACCAAGCGTAACCGTCCACGGCGAATAGTTAAGCGCAAGACTGAACTGTGTTACGCCCTGACGAGCAAAGTTAAACAACGGGATTGTGACGGAGTAGTTGTACACGCCGTCCTTTTGCATGTTTACCTTAAACGAGCCGTCGTCCATTACCTGTTCGCCGCTACCGTCGTGCACAAAGCCGATATTGTCCAGGTACTTGTGCAATGTGGTTGCCGTGACGTACTCACCGCTGTTGTTTGTTGTCACCTTGTACCAGCTTGCCTCGACGACTATATCGTCGTCGACAACGCTGTCTGCAGAAAATGCTTTGCCGTTCAACGTCCATTCTTTGAATACATAACCGTCCAATAACGGCTTTTTAACGTCAGTATTTGTACACTTTGAGTTGAGTACTTGCTCGGTTGCGACAACGTTACCTTCCACAGTGTATTCCACCGTGCAATAACGCAACACGTCAAGTTGCACCGACGCAGACATTTGCCCGAGTCCCGTCGTGGTAGTTGCAGTCAGCGTAACTTTGCCCGGCGCAACGCCTGTAAGCACGTTGCCGCTGACGGACGCGACGTCGCTGTCAACGGTGTAAGTAACATTGGAGTTGTCCACCATGGTTGCTTTGCCGTCCTTGACCAGATACACGTTCAGTTCCGTCGTTTCGTCCTTGACGATATAGTCGTTTTTCAAATCAAACGAAAGCGTTTGTTGCTTTGGAGAAACGACAACGGCAACTTCCGCAGTGTACTTTACTCCGCCGTAGGTACAGTCGGCATTGACCGTTGCATTTCCTTGTGCAACACCCGTAATTACGCCGTTTGCCGCAGTGCAAATCTTTGTATCGCCCGACGTCCAGGTAACGTCCGTCACACGCTCGCCGCCAAACTGCAAGTAAGCCTTCACAGTGTAACTTTCGCCGGCAAATATTGCCACATTTCCGTCTGACACAATCATTTGCCCGACGGCTTCTGCACCCTTTTCGGCAACGGTCACCCGGCAAAGTGCGCTTTGCGTTTGTTCCCCGACGGTGACGGTTAGTTTGATTACCGCACTGCCGATTGCTACCGCCGTAACATTGCCGTTGCCGTCCACCGTTGCTACTGCCTCGTTGCGACTTGTCCACTTGACGTCGGAGTAATCTTTGGGGTAGGTCGGCACGAGTTGCACCGTTTGTCCGAGATTGAGAGTAATTTTGTTTGTTTCAAATTTCAGTTGAGTTTCCTTTTCGCCCTTGTTGCATCCGACCAAACAAACTACCAAAACAACAAAACAGGCAATCAACACAATGATTTTTCGTTTAGTCATCAGTCAAATAGTCCCTCCAAACTGTCGTTTTCCGCGTAGTTGGTAATCTGGAAATACGTTGTGTAGTACTTGAAGTCGGCTTTCATCGCTGCGATTTCCGCCGAGCCGTAACTTGCCTGATAGTAGCTGAGTTTCAAAAAAATTACCGACAGGTACTCTTTCATGATTCTGTCATGCAGTTTGGCGTACAATTCGTTGTCTGTCGTTTTGTACTTTTCCACTGCCGAAAGCGCGTCATCGAGAGCGTCACCGAGAGCGTTTACAAAGTTTTCCGTCCAGATGTCGCTGTCGCCGATAGAGTCGTAAATTCCACCGCCCAGACTTGTGTCGTCTACGGCGTAGTAACGTGCGTAACGATTGCGGATAAGTTCGTAAAACTTTCTTACAGCAGGCGCGGCGTCACGATAGTAGGCTTGCATAAACTCGTTGACAAGGTTGTCATAGCCTTGGCCGATGTCCCACATCAGTTGCGACTCGACAAACACGCGCATTTCCTGGAAGCACGGTACGCAAGTATCGATAGGCCCCTGCGAATACATGTAGTACACGCCGTTGTCGAGGTAGTCGCGATACATGCCCTCCACCGTGCCGAAGTTGTTGAAGTTGATAAAGTAGTTGTGAAAATTGATGTCGTAGATGTACACCATTATTCTGCCGCTCGCAAGAGCGTTCCAGCCGTTTAACGCTTCCATAACCGACAAGTTACGCTGGTTGGACAGGTCCACGGCAAAATCCGTTTCGATTGGCGTAAAATAGATGTACAATTTGTCGTGCGGCTTTACCTGATCGTTTATTGCAACCAGATTGCCGTTACCGTCCTTTTTGACAGGCGGCTGCAACGTACCGTTGTAAGCAAACGTAACGTACTTAACGTCTTGTTCGGGACGATTCTCCGCACGCCATTGCTCGGCAATTTTGATTACGTTGTTCAAAAGCAAAATCTGCATGCCGGCAGGATTAATGCCCAGTTCCGCCATTTTTGCCTTACATCTGTCGCAACTGCAGTAGTCGGTGTTGTCCATTTGCCCGAGCATGATATACTCGCCTTGAGGATAGTTTTCGATGTACCAAATCAATTTTTGGGCGGCAACTCGTTCCATTTCCGCACCTGCGCTCCAACAAAGCTGACCGCCGTCAAACCAATCGGGATGTGCTTGACCGTAAGTCATACCTTCGTGTTCGGGGTGTAAGGTGTCGCTGAAGTCAGGATTGACAAAGTGACTTGCTTGCGTGTGCCCGTGCAACGTCCAGCGGACATCCGTGTCGTGCCACACGAGGCGCATACGTTTTTTGTACGTTTCGTCGTTGGCAATGGACGCGTAACCGAGTTCCCTTTGGTCGAACGTCGGCTTGTACACCTTGTCGTAATTGTACAGAGGGATTGTGTCGCTGTTCGTATCGTAGCCTATTTCGTCTGCGGCATACACGCGGAAGTTTACCGCGTCCTGCAAAATTTGATAAACGCCGTAAAGGCACGCTTCGCCGTCGCCGTTTTTGTCGGCAGTAACGTACAGACTGTTACCGACGGTTTTCAATACAAACGACGATGTTGCAAGATTTTGCCCCGACACCGCATTTGCCGCTTGCGCCTGCCTGGTGTTGCCGATACTGATTATTGCATCGGAGGAAGAGTATTCTTCGTCGGTTACGATTTCCAATTCCGCGCCCGTTGCAAGGTTAAGGAAGTTTGCCAGTTCGTTGGCGGCAAACAGTTCGTTGGCGGTTGCCGTAGCCGACAGTACGATTTTGTACTCGCTCACCCCGTCTTGCACAAGATTGTAAGCCGTTTTGTCGGGTTTGTTGTCCGTCGGGGTGTCGTTTTTGTTGCATGCGGCAAGCGCAAACAGCATGACAGCACACAGCAGCAAAGAGATGACTTTCGTTAAGTTTTTCATATGCCACCTCACTCCACAACAATTGTTACGTCTACCGTAACGCAATTGTAAAACTCATCATAGGCGAAAAACCGCAATGTGTACACGCCGGATTTGTTAAGTCTGAAAGTTTTTTTGTCAACAAGCAATCCGCTTGGCAACTTGGCATTTTCCGCATTTAAGCAAGACGTAATCTCACCGCTGTTGTCGTTTAACAGATACACAATGTAGTTGTCGGGGCAAATCAGCATTACGTCGAGATTGTAACTGCCGCTGTTATCCGACACCGTGTAAGACGGAATTTCGATTTTGTCGCCGACTTTGTAGGTTTTCTTGATTTTCTTAGTGTTTACTTCAATCCTTGGGTTTTCCGTTTCCTTGACGGAAATTGTTTTGTAATACGGTGCACGCTTGCCAAAGTTGTCCGTTGCAGTGTAAGTCACCGCGTATGTGCCGTATTGCTCCAACTTGATCGGGTGTTCCGTTGTGCCGTCGGCATTGTTCAGCACGCGAGTGCCGTCGGGAGCAATCACCGTTACCTTGACCGACTGAATCGGGTTAAGCACGTCAAAGGCTTTTACGGCGGGGATTGTTGCCGTATCGCCGATATTATAGTTATTGTCCGCGTCGTCATCGACAACGATTTGCGGAGCGATAAGGTCGGTTGAACCGATTACACCCACCGAAGAACGGTGTCCCAATGTTTGGTTGACAATGTTTGTAAAGTTGATCGTCGCGCCGCTTTGCGTGTTGCATTCCACGCCGATGTACACAGCGTCACCGAAACCCTCAAACGCATTGCCGTTGTCGTAACAGGCAATTTTTCCGCAAACGGCATTGTCAACCCCGACAACAGAGTAATTGTCGTTGTTGTACGACACGCCGATACTTTTACCCTTCTGACCGAGATTGTACAAGTTGCCGTCATGCGGCAAAGCCACGAAATACTTGCCGTCCGCATAGGTGATTGTAATGGTAACTACTTTGTTTACGTCGGTACTGTCGGACAATACCACTTGCACACTGTCGAATGTTTTGTCGGCGCACACGAAAGTTAAGCCTGCCGCGCGTGCGTTAAGTTTGTTTGCAAAAACAAACTTGCCGCCTACGCCAAATACAACGGAAACAAAGTCCTTTTCCATTGTCGCCGTTGCGTTGCTTGTAACAAAGTACGCCGATTGGTCGATGTAGGTCGCTTCACCTTGCGTTACTACGGGAGCAACCACCTTTACCACGGTTTGGTATTCGGCTGTTCCGCTTGTACCTTGCGCAACATACCTGACGGCAACTTGCCCGTTTGTCGCATGGGCTTCGCCCGGTGTAAACGCGCCGTTCAGCTCGACATTGTCTACGTAGATTTTTGCCGGAATCGCCGTGCCGTTACCTTCGTACGCCTGCGCCGTAGGCAAATCGTAATTAAATCCGCTAATAAACGCCACGGGCAAGTAGGGTTTTGTTACAAACACGGGCTTTGTAAGAGGTTGTACGGTAATATTAAACTGCCTTGTGTAGGCATTGCCTACGTAATCCGTTGCAGTATACGTAAGCATGTATTTACCCGTTTGGTCGGGGATAAAGGTATTGTCCTCTATCCGTACTTGTTTGCCGTCGGGCGCAACAAGCCGTGCCGAGACGTTAAATACGCCTTCGCCGTTTACCTTGACAGACTTTGCGTCGGCGACGGACACTTGCTCAAACAATCCGCACGTAACGTCGGTTTGCGCCACATCGATTGTAACGTCCGGTTTTACAACGTCGCAGTACACATCAACTTGTTTGTCTGACGTATTACCGCTGCGGTCGGTCGCAATATAAGTTATCGTATATTTGCCTTGGTAATTGGTTGTAAACTTACCGTCAACGACGTTCACATTGTATTCCGTACCGCCGTAAACGTATTTTACCGTTGTTTGCACGGCGATGTTGTCATCGAGGTCGTCCGCGGCAACTGCGTCGAATACTTTGTACGTTGCGCCTACCACCGAACGTGGAGGATTATCAGCATTGCCGTCAAGCACAATTTGCGGAGCCGTAGTGTCTTCGTACATTTCCGTAGACAAGTCGAAACCGCACACATTACCGACAAGCACCTTTGCACTTGCCGAGGTCAAACCGCTGACGGAAAAACCAACCTTCATTTTTCCGCTTGTAAAACCGCGCCAAACGTCCGAGCCGTACAAAGCAACGTCATCGAGGTCACACACCTTGACGGTGTAATCGTGTCCCCAGTAACGTGAAACGTAAAACGCTTTGTCGGCGTAGTCAAGTCCGAGATTCATCGAGTAGTAGCCGTCTTGGTCGCTGTCCTTTATGCCGCGGAAACTCATCCATGTAGGCGTGCCGAACTTAAAGAAAGTGTTGAATTTTGTTTCACCGGGAATATTGTTTACCCAATCCCAAAAGTATTCGTAGCCGCCTATCGGTTGATTGTTGGCGCCGATTTTAAGGTAACTTCCGCGCCCGTTAAGGTTTTCCGCACCGCCGTCTTTGACGGAAATTTTAACTACGTTAGCGGAATTTTCCGCATCGGTCAGCGTGATTACCAACTCTGCAAAGTCGTTTTTACCTTCCGCAGAGGGCACAACCATAAAGTCGAGAAACTCGTCCGCCCGCGTAAAGTCGGTTACGTCTATTACTTTGTCAAATGTAACTTCGGCGTTGTTTTTCATTGTAAGCAGCACACCGTTGTAGCGGAACTCGCCTGCCGTAAAGTTTCCTGTTTCCGCAGTTGCGTACTTGTTTGCGACAAACATATCTTTGGGACGGCGCAACGCCACAAACGACGCCTGTTCCGTCACAAATTGTCCGCCGATTGTCGCACTGTACGTAACGTTGTATTTGCCTGCCAGGCTTGCCACGATTCTGTTACCGCCAAACAGGCCGCCGTCGGGCGTAGTTACGGTCACCGTTGCCGCTTTACTTTCACCGTTCAGGCTAAGCGTTTTGTCGGGAATAGTTACCGAGTCGCCTACAAACACCTTTTCGGGCAAAGTCGAGTCGTTTGCGGCAAAGGCAAACAAGCACAGTACCGTTGCCGAAACAAGCATTGCCACAGCAAGCGTAAGGGCGATTATTTTTGTTTTCTTTGTCATAGTTGTCTCCGTTGTCAGCCCTTGATTCCGCCGACGGACAGGTTGACCATCAGCTTTTTGTTGAATACGGCAAACATAATTATTATGGGTATTGCCATAAGCAAAATTCCCGCAAGTTTGACGGGTACAGACTGTATTGCCGTTTCGGTACTTTGGTAGAAACTGAACATACCGTACGCAAGCACGGGGTAGTCCTTGATGTAAATCATCGGGATTTGGTAGTCATTCCAATAGGTGATGAAGTTGAGCAGCAGTACAGCCGAAATCGTACTCCACGCAAGCGGCATGATTACGTTGGTCATGATGGCGAAATTGCTTGCGCCGTCGATTTGCGCCGCTTCGGTGTAGTCCATAGGTATTGCCTTAAACTGCGCATGGAACACGAGGAAGTACACTCCGAGGAAGTTCATCTTCATTATCCACTGTCCCCAGATATGTCCGTACAGCCCCGTTGCCTTTGCCATCTGAATTTCGCTTGGCAAACTGCCTACAATTGGCAAAGCCATTGCAATGATTACGATTGTGTAAATCACTTTGCCAAACTTGTTGTGCAGTCTTGCAACGGCATACGCCACAATGCACGGCGTAAGCGTAGCCGCAATTGCGCAACCGCCGGCATACAACAGCGAGTACAAAAATTGTTCCGGCATAAACACTTGCCTGCCGTCCGTTTCGGTGCGCACGTTGAAGTACTTGTATGCAGCAACGTAGTTGTCGAAACTGAACTCATTGGGGAAGCCGAAGTAGTTGTTGTCCCAGTCCCACTCGTCCACCGACTTAAAGGACGACATGATTGTCCACACGGCAGGTACAAGCAAAAGTACTGCGTACAACACCAACACACAAAGAATTACTATGTGCACCCAATTGGTGGATTTTAGTTGTTTACCGAGTTTGTTCATAAACCTAATCCCCCACCAATTTGTCAAGACCTTTCTTTGCAAGCAAAGTCAAAGGCAATGCCACAAGCGTACAGCACAAACCGAGCGCGGCGGCATAAGGATAGTAGTAGTTTCCGAGATTGGGAATGTTTACCAGACGGAACAAGTAGTAGCCTATTGTGGCAAAACGAGCGTCGCTGACGCCAACGCCGTAAAACTCGTAGATGTGCGCCTGATTGGTAAATATCGTTGCAATGCCGGCAATAAGAAACGTCGAAATAGTGCCCAGTATCTGAGGGACGACTATCTTGGTAAACTCCACTATCGGCGGAGCGCCGTCTATCTTTGCCGCTTCCAGCATGGATGGATCTATTTGCTCCATCGAGCCGCTGTACAGCAACACTTGCGTTCCCAGCCCGATAAACAACGTGTACAACATTACCGCCGGCATACGAGTGACGTCGCTGTACAACAATGCGCTTTCCTCACCGGTAAACAGTTTTGCAACAGGCGGCCAGGCTACTTGTGCAAAAAACACAAACACCGTTGTCAGCAATACGGCAGGCAATACCGTCGGCAAAAACAACATAAACTTAAAGGTTTTGTGCGCAAAGCGTTTTTTGAAAATGTAGTAACTGAACACTACCGCTATCACCGTGCCGAGCACCGTTGTGAGTAGCCACACCAGCACCGAATTACCCAGCCTTATCAGCAACGTGCCGTCCGCAAGTTCTTTCCAGACGGAAACAAAGTTGTCAAACCACACCCACGTTTGCGTACCGTCGGTGGCGTTGTAACTTTTGAACGCAAGCAGAATACTGTTGAAATTGACGCCGATGTAGAACACCGCAAATTGCAACAGCGGCAATGCTACAAGCAGCCAAAAGAACAATTTCTCGCTTCTGTTCCGTTTGGATTTTTTCTTTTTAGAAGTCATATCCATACGCTTCCTTTGTTGTGTTTACATTGCGCCGTACAATGCGCAAAGCCGTTACCTCTGCCGACAATTACAATCACCTTGTCGGCATCGATGCGCTGACTTTTGTTTACTTTCCTTTCCAGCCGTTTGCACTGAAGTAAGTGGACAAGCCGTTGAAGTATTGTTGTGCCGTTTCGCCGTTGGCGAAGCGAGAAAGCACTTCGGTACTTTGCGTAGTACCGTTTTTGCTCATCCAGCACCAACTTGTTTCAAAGTCGAAGTAGCCGATGTTGTTGATTACAAATTCAACCGACGATACGGGATAGTAGATGTCTGTGTTCTTTTTCATACGGTAGATGCTTTGTCCGTAGTAGGAACATTTGGCAAGTTGCGTTTCGTCCATTGTGTAATTCAAAGAGCGCGTTACCGAAGTACCTGTCGTAAAGTTGGCAAGTTGTTTGTCGGTATGCACAAATTGCAGGAAAAGCTTGGCAACGTCCATGTGTTCGCTGTTGGCATTGACAAAGCAATAACTGTTGTTTTGCGACACAAGCGTTTGCTTGGTGTAGGTTTGATTGTCGGTCGCTTTGGGTACGGGCATAAAGCCAAATTTACGAGTAGCCTTGGTTTGGTCGGGATTGCGTTTGGCAACAAGGTCAAAGTCGGTTGTGGCTTCGTTTTCCCACCACACGCCGTCCACAAGCATAGCGTATACCGTGGAACCGTTTTTGTACTTGCCGGTAACAAAGTTTGTCTGAGCCTGACGGAAACCGTTGCCGTTGACAATGCTGCCGCTGTAGTTGTCGGTACTGCCAAGCATTACGTTTTGCAAGAAGTCCAACGCGTAGTATTTGCCCGCTTGTTTCTGCAACAAGTAACCATTTGTGCCTTTAATTGCGGTAGCCTCGACGACGGGTTTGCCCTCGCCGTCAAAAGACTTGACGATGCTGTTTGCCGTACCGCTGAATGTGTTGTTGAGCAGCATCTGGTCAAGTCCTTCGTAGTTGGACCACAAGTTGGCAAGCATACGTTGCACGTACTCTACTCCGCCCGCATACGAAAACGGAACCGTACCGGTACTTGCTATACCGTACAACATTTCGTTGAACTGCGCATATGTCGTGGGCAATCCGTCATCGTCCGTATTCGGAATACCGTCGAGGCCTACGTTTCTTTCTCCCGCGCCACCGAATACGCCCGTCTTGTTGAAATACCAATTGTTTTCTTCAAACAGATCAACGTCGTAAAAAATGCCGTATATTCCGTCATAAAATGGGATGCCGTAGTATTTGCCGTCTTTTGCGGTAAGATATTGCTGCCAGGACGGTTGAAGTTTGCTTTCGATAGTACCTTCGTCGGCTCCCGCGCCGAACTCCGTCGGATACGCGCCCTTGACAATGTCGGAAATGTCGGCAAGTTTGCCTTTGTTGACAAACGAATAGTAGTTGACCATTTCGGTAAAGTACACGTCGTACTTCAACGAATCGTTTTCGATCGTATTACCGCCCATTTGCTTGTTGCCGACGGTATTGACGTACACGCCCGTTTTGTCACCGAACTTGGTGTTTGCATACAATGCTTCGAACTCCGTCTTGGATTGCTTGATCCAGTCAGTACCGATGCCGCCGTCATAGGTAGCAACGTTAAGTATCAGTTTACCGCTTTTTATAGCGTCGTCCAATTCCTTATTTCCGCTACCGCCGTCGCATGCGACAAACACAGTCATCAATGTCGCAAACAGCAACACGGCAAGCATAATGGACGCTATTTTGTTGATTTTCATGTTACACCTCCGTAAAAAGGAATGTTGTCAAGCCTATCTTGTGGCTTTTGCAAAATCGTCTGCAATCACGTCGTTTACGTCAAACGGCTCGTCGCTTGTCACGTGTATTACTTTTGTTTCCCCTGCCTGTACGTCTACATAGTTGTCGTCGTAACGATACTTGTAGTTGTCGACAAAATGTACAAATACGCCTTTTGCAAATTTTTTTGCGGTTATCGATATCGACCCATGCGTGTCGTCGAGTTGTTGCGTTGCAACCGTGTAATCGCTGTCAAACAAGTAACCGCTCCACATACTCGGCGAATAAACGTTTGTGTAAGTTTGCCCGTCGATTACGTAATCGACATACAGGTATTCATTTACCTTACAAGTTAAATCGGTAACGAATTTCTGCATACGGTTGCACAATTTGCTTACTTTTGCCGTTTTTGCACGCAACGTTTTTCCGCTCAACGTACGTACGCCGTATGTAATGTCAACGTCCACGGGAGTAAGTCCGTCGTTGACTACCGCAAGTTCCGTTTGTCCGTCTGCATTTTGCGTAAACGTAACAAGCACGGTTTGGTAACTACGCTTCATCTGGTAGTACACTTGCTTGGGTTCGCAGTAGTAGTCTACCGTTGCCCAGGTACCTTGTGGCCAGATGTCGCTGTACATCCAATTCATAAATCCCGACGAAATGCCTTTGTTGCTACGAGTGAACTCCGCTTCGGCACGCATTCCTTCCGCATGCGCAGTCATGCCTTTGAACGTAAAGTCGACAAGACTTTTTACTTTGCCGTACAGTGTTTCGGCGTAGTACAATTCTCTGTCGGCAAATGTCATAGGGGACAGGCTATACGGATTTTTCATCAGACGATCGTCCCATATTTCGTTCATCGGCCACAATTTATCCGACGGATAAATTTTAGTGGTCGTTTCCACGCTGTTGGGGCCCATCAATGCCGCTTCGGAAACAAACGGGACAATGTTTTGCGCAATAAGGTTGCGGTACTTGTCCATACCTTCCGACAAGGCGCGTTCAAAGGAGTTGTGATGCGTTTCACCACTGTTTACATCGTTGCCGAGGTCCGTCCAACTGCACGGAGATTGTTTGGCAAACGGACGCGTACGGTCGAGATTTGTTACAAACCCTCGCATGGTAACGTCGGTAAAAAACTCTCCCTTTGTAATGCACAAACCGTAGCAACCGGTTTTTTCGTTGCCGCCGCACCAATATACAAGAGACGGGTGATTGCGTAACCGCCTTACCTGATAGTCTACTTCGGCAAACATATTGTTTACCCAATCGGCATTGTCCTCGGGGATTTCGGCGCACGCCAGCATCATGTCTTGCCACACCATAAGCCCCAGTTCGTCGCATAGGTCGTAAAAGATGTCCTTTTCGTAAATGCCGCCGCCCCACACGCGCAACATATTGAAGTTGCCGTCTTTGGCAAGCGAAGTAAGTCTGCGGTATTTGCCATCGGTAACAACTCCCGTAAAACACTCTATGGGGATCCAGTTACTGCCCTTTACAAACACGTCGACGCCGTTTATTTGCAACTGGTAGCCGTACAATGTGTCGCCCTTCGGCTCTTCCACAAGGCTTACGGTACGGTACGCAAAGCGTCCGCTTTTTACGGAGATTATTTTGCCGTCGCGCTCCAACTCGACGCGGTAATTGTACAAAGGTTGTTCACCGTATCCGACAGGCCACCACAACTTTGCCGATTGGTTGACAAAACAAGCAAAATTCTTTTTACCGACAACTTCCACCGTTTTTTGCGTGTCGGCTTCGGCGAAAGGCTCGTCCGATACGTAAAAATGCAATTTATCGTCAAGCTTTTCTTCGTAACTACCCTTCACCATTACACCGAGTGTATCGTAAGTACTGTTGATATTGTAGTTCAGTTCTACAAAAAAAGCGGCGTTGCCTTTGTCATCGGCAACCACATATACGTCGTTTATTTTTTGTTTACTGCCACACTCTATGTAGACATCGTTCCAAATGCCGTAAGCACATATTTTCGGCGCCCAGTCCCAACCGAAATGACATTGAGCCTTGCGCACGAACATACGTTTTTCGTTAAAGATTGCGTAGTATCCGGTCGTGTCTATTTTGTCCATTGCGTTCAGCGTGCTGTGCATTTCCACTGTCAACGTATTGTTGCCTTCGTGTAACAAATTGCGTATTTCGTAGCGGTACTGCAAAAACATATTTTTAGTCGCACCCAAATGCGTACCGTTGAGGTACACGTCGGCAAAGACGTCGATGCCGTCGAACACCACCGTCACCGATTGGTTGTTCAGCAACTCCTTGTCTGCGCAAATTGTAGTCCGATATGTAAAATCGCGACGCGCAACCCACTCTATATCTTTGTAGTCCAACCCGAAGTAAGGATTTTTCACCAATCCCGCGCGATATAAATCCACCGTAATATCCCCGGGAACTTGTGCGGGAATTGTTTTGTTGTCAAAAGTCAATGTCCAATTGTTTAACTTGGCGTACATCTTTTCTCTTACTCCGTGCAAAGCTGTTACATTCTACAAGCATATTCTGCTCACTTTATCGGGCAAAAATCTACGCTTCTCGATTGTCTGAAATCATTATACCATTTGCAAACGTCCCTTTCAATATTGATTTGTTTCATTTTTATATGGTTTTGTTTCATTTTCTCGTAATTTCGGTTGACTTCATGCGTTTTTCGTTGCATAATCGTTACGTAGGACTTTTGCGTATCGACAATCGGAACAAGATCCGCCACCACCCTGTCGGCAACCATCCGAACTCAAAACAAACAAAAATTTTACGACGGATAAAACATGATAAAAAAATACTTCATCGAAAATCTGAATCCCTACCAAAAAGAAAACGGTAACGTAACAAGTCAGTTTTGTATAAACACCGGCGACTACACATTGTTGCACAGCCACGTGGACTACTGGGAGTTTTACGTAGTGACCGACGGTATTGTGGAAAACCACGTCAATGGCGAAGTGCGCACATACGCTTCCGGCACCATGTTCTACTGCACGACTAAGGATGTACACTACCTGACCACGCGCGGAAAGAACTCTGCACGATACATCAACTTTACGGTAGCGGAACCAACCCTGCTGCAAATGCTTACGCCGCTTTCGGACAGCGTACTTGAAAGGCTGTACAAAAACGACCGCAGTTACACTCTTAGCGCAGAGACAATCTCGGAAATAGAAACGACATTACACCTACTAAACATGCTACCGCCCGACGAATGTAAAAAAAGCAACGATATGTTGCTTACCAAAATAATGTTTTTTGTACAGGTTGCGGCAAGCAATATACAAAAAGACGAACCCAAGGATGACCCTTTGTGGGCACAAACATTAAACGAGCTGAAACTTTCGGAAGAGTTTTTGACATACACGGTACAAGACTTGTGCCGCAAGTTAAACTACTCCCGCGTGCAACTAAACAGATTGTTTAACGCAAGATACGGCATGTCACCGCACGAATATCTACTTTCCAACAGATTGCTCTATGCGCAAAACTTACTAAACAACACCGATATGAACACAACCGAAATTGCAAACGTGGTCGGGTACTCCAACCTGGCTCAATTCAACGTGGTATTCAAAAACAAGTTCGGCGTAACACCGGGGCAATACAGGAAGTAAGCCATGCCACAAAGCCCTCGTCATTGAATATTAACCGGAAAACGCACCGTAGCGACAAACTCTACGATGCGTTTTATTTTTACTTAAGTGCAAAACTTTTGAATACGTATCAACTTTTCAACAACATAAACATATTTATTTACAACCGCCAAATGCCCTTGTCGACTATTTCGGGATAGGCTTGTTTGTTGATAAACTTGTCGAAATACGAGTAACAGACAAGTTGCCACAACATTACAAAAGCAGGTAACAAAACAACAATAAACACCGCAAGGAATATACAGCGCAGCGCAACAAATCCTATCAAGCCAGGTATTGCCACACTTGCAAACAGAGCAACAAACAGCCAGGTGACAAACGGCGTTTTTATGTACAGCACAAAAGAATTTGTGATGTTTTTTCCTATCCCGATATTGTATACGGATGACGCAGCCATCATCCATAGTGCCGTAGGCAACACAACGATTGCCACCACTCCGAGTGGCAAATAAGCCGGCAATCCACCACCGGAAGACTCGGCAAATGCAAGATAAACATTAAGCAAACTTACCAAAAATCCGCACAGGCAAAAGGTAAGCCAATTTTGTTTGATTCCGTCAGCGAAGTCATTGGCGAAAAATAGCGGCTCAGCCCAGATCATTTGTCGTGTAACACGCACCGTGCCGGACAACCCGACGCAAACAATTACGTAGCACGGTATATCGATCAACGCTTCGGCAAACCTTAACCATGCCGCTTGTCCGTTGTATGTTACCTTGTCGATTACACCGTCCTCCAGCTGTCGCGAAAGCCCTTGCCGCACCGTATCGCACACGGCTGACACCGTAAGTAAAGGCACGGCACAGGCAAGCATTATCAAACCAAGCAAAAGCAATTTTTGCCAATACAGTTTTACGCAGTCGAAAAACACTTCCTTTCTGTTGTGCGGAAGATTTTTTTCGGAAAAGTCCGTTTTTGCGACCTTTTGTTTCATCACTTCACCAATTCTTTCAACAGTTTAATTGCAATTTCGTCTGTCGATTTTTCGTTAAATCTGCCTGCGTGAACAGAGTTTTTGCACAGAAAAACGTAATACGTATCGCTTTTTTCGTTACCGGACATTGCTTGCGACAACGCAATACCGCAACTCACCCCGCCCGACTCGAAATATGTTGTCGCGGCAACATCAACGGAAGAAAGGTCACAAAAATTGTTACCGAATGCAGAGATAACCATTTGCGCCTGCTCCGCCGTAAGTATGCACAAGTCACAGGCATTGCGTCCGAAAGCATCATAATAAGTGACAAGATAGTTTTCGTCGGGCAGGTTTTGCACATCCACCTTGCGAATGTCGGCAGACACCGCTTGCGAAACGACATCTTTTACACGGCTTACACTATCGGTCCAACCGACAAACACGGAAACGGTTTCTTTTTCAGTCGGTGCAACGACAGCCGACACCGCCCACACCCACACAAAAACCGCAGCGGCCACCCACGCAAGATAAATATACCATTTGTCAAGAGTGTGAATAAATTTATTGTTCATTCTGCACCTCGACTTTGCATACAAACCCGTCAACAACGTACAATACTACCGATGTACCTTCGGACAAACAATAATCGCCCACAAAATAGTATTTGCGCGAGTCGCCAACAAGCGTAAGCACATCGGCAACAATATTTTTGCGTACGGTAACGTTTTTTTGTACACTTTTCACCATGCCGTCAACCAAAGTCGATGGTTTTGCAAGCAGTCGGGAGAACAAATTGACATGCGCGTTCAGTACAAGTACATCGGCAAGCAACTTGTATATTACAAACCATCCGCCGCCCACGCTCAGCACGCTGTTAACTGCAATAATCCATACGTAGTTTTGCGGAGTTGCAGTCAGGCACAAACATATACAAATCGCCACGATAACAACGGCTACGACAGCTATCACAATTATTTGATTTTTCAACCTGCGCACGACGGCGTCAAGTTTTGTGCGGTCAATCAATGTCGTAGTCATTTGCGCTCCTTGCAGATGTTATCAACGGGTGTCCGCTTACGGCAACTTCATCCGGTGTGCCGGACAGAGCTATTTTGCCGTTGTCCAACACAAAAATTTTGTCGGCAATGGCAAACGCTTCGGAAATGTCATGCGTAACGTACACCACCGTACATCCCACCTGGCGTAACGTATCGACAATCAACTTACGTACTTCGGGACGTTTTTGCGCGTCAACGTTGCTCAAAGGCTCGTCAAGCAAACACACCGAAGGATTTTTTACAATTGCTCTCGCCAGTGCAACCAACTGTTGTTGACCGCCCGACAATTCTTTGGGACGACGCACCAGGTAGTTACCAAGTCCCAGTTTTACACAAACATCCTTTACGCGAGCCGTAATTTCGTCGCGCCGAGCGCCCATTGCTTTCAACGGAAAAGCGATATTGTCAAATACCGACAGATGCGGATACAACAAATACTTTTGCGACACAAGCGAGATGTTTTTGTCGGCTACGGACAAATCCACGGAGTCCACACCGTCAAACAAAATGTCGCCGTCGTAGTCGACTGCATCGCAAATTGCCGAAAGCAATGTGGTTTTTCCGCTACCGGAAGCTCCGACCACGACATTGAACGTTCCTGTATCGAACTGAACGGAAACGTCGTCAAGAGCAACAGTCGTTTGCTTTTTGCCGACATACTCTACCGTAAGATTTTTTATACTTATAGTTCCCATTTGCTGTATCCCTTGCGTCTTTTGCGATTCGGACGTAACACTTCAGATACAAACAGATTTGACGTGTTTGTCAGTATCGCTAATGAGATTATACCAAATATGCGGATTTTTTTCAACTAAACACCAAACGGGACTATCGTTTTTTGCGACAGCCCCGTTTTTGCTATTCCTGAAATATTTATTTTAATCTCAAATTGAAACTTTTACTCGGATTAAATTGCCCTGCCGGTTTTGCGAAACGCCCGCAGTACAACAAAAAATCGTGTCAGATCAACACCGCTGCTGTATTATCCGACAAATTGGTTTACTTTTTTGCAATCGGCAATACGCCCATGGCAAGCAGCCGTCGCTTTGCCGTTGCCGCGCTACTGCAAACTACTTTTCAACGCAGGTGGCAATGTATTCGCCGTTGCCGCTTACGCTGACTTTCTCTCCCGCAGTGGCAAAAATCGTGTCGCCTTTTTGCAAATCAAGAGTGCCGTTTACCGTAATGTTGCCTTCAACCACCGTCAGCGACAGGAAACTGTCCGCAAGGCAAAAATCCTGCGCGCCCGTGTAGCGATACGCCGCAAAGTACTTGCATTTGCCCAGCAACTCGTCGCGCGCGGGGTCGGGTACAATGTATTTGTTCAGGTTGGCAACCTTTTTCGCCTTTTCCACGTGCAGTTCGCGCGGGTTGCCGTTGGCGTCGCGGCGGTCGTAGTCGTACACGCGGTAGGTAAGCGAACTGTTTTGCTGCGTTTCAAACAGCGTAATGCCGCCACCGATTGCGTGCAGTGTGCCGCTTGGGATAAAGTAAGTTTCGCCGGGGTGCACCTCTACGGCGTTGAGACAGTCGCAAATGGTTTTGTCGTCGATGGCCTTGGCAAATTGTGCCGCCGTCATGTCGCGGTTAAGTCCCAGATACAGTTTTGCACCGGGCTGGGCGGCAAGTATGTGCCACATTTCCGTCTTGCCGTACTGCCCTTCGTGGGCGAGCGCATACTCGTCGTCGGGGTGTACCTGCACCGAAAGGTCGCTTTTTGCGTCGATAATTTTGTTGAGCACGGGGAAAAACTCAAAATCCGCACAGTTTGCGCCCCACTCACTTTGCTTGACGACGTCCGCAAGCACCTTGCCGTCATCCGCGCCGCCAACTATCGTGCAGGGACCAACGGGGTGGAAGGACAACTCCCAACTTTCCG
>ULVD01067598.1_pt1 | contig 35160 bp, 40 predicted proteins | sample 1959101 | NCBI WGS metagenome assembly ULVD01 (sample SAMEA4835777, study PRJEB28245) | human gut metagenome | biome: gut microbiome; material: fecal sample | place: Denmark | collected 2008
AAGTAAAATTTCCTAGTAGTGTAGCTATTTGTGTATTTTTAACAAGCCCTAGAAAGATCTCACTAAATAAAGATGGAAGTACAAATGTTCCAATAAATGCAACTAAAAAGAATAATATATTTATATAAAATGGTCTTTCTTTAGAATATTTAAATTTCATTTTATCACTTACCTTCTATTTAATAGTATACCATAAATGATAATTATTTACTATTACTATTATATTTTCTTAATATTAATTCACTAGCTTTTTCTTGATTGCTTTTTACTGAAACTGTAAAAAACTCTTTTTGAATATTATAGTATTTTCCCCATAATCTATATCCTTTTAGATATATAATCTTATGTGTTGATTCAAATTCTATGCATTTACTTATTGGTATAGTTATTTGAGTATCTTGTTCTAAATCTTGAAATATCCTGTATTCTGCTTTTGGATCTAAATAATCAACTCTTATATCACTGCTTCCGTGTTCAATATCAGTTTCATATGAACTTTTATATGTACCTAAGTATGCATATATTTTGTTAGTATCATTTTCATTTATATTACGTAAGTGTTTATAATATACTTTTGTCACTAAAGTATCTTCATCAGTTTCAAGATGTTCTTTTATTCTTATTTCTTTCACTCCTCTTAGTCTTAAATATTCTCTTACTTTGATATCTTGTTCTAATTCTTGTATTCTTCTACTTTTTCTATTAATTTCTTCGTTTTTTCTTTTTAATTCTTTTACTTCTCTTCTTATTTCATTTAAAGTTTCTTCTTTCATATACACCTCTATTTAATATTTTTTGATAAAGAAAAAGCTAACTTAAGCATTTAAGTTAACTTTTATATGCGTTTTTTTACCTTTTCCGATCACTAGATCTTTGATTTCTTCTTTCTTAAACATTCTTGTTTCATCAGTTTCTTTTGCAGAATTAAAACTAATACCGTTTCCTTGTACTAGTCTTCTTGCTTCACTTTTTGATGGAGCAATTCCTGATTTAACCAATAAATCTAAAATATTTATTTCATCTTCTACATCGATTAGTACTTCTTCCATACCTTCTTCAGAATATCCTTTAGTAAATAATTCTTCACTTGTATTTCTTGCTTTAATAGCTTCTTCTTCTCCATGTAAATCTTTTACTACTTCGAATGCTAAAGTTTTTTGAGCAAGTCTCTTTTCAGGTTCATTTTTAACACTTTCTTCAAGTTTATCTATTTCTTCTTTACTTAGGAATGTAAATACTTTTAAGTATTCTACTACTTTAGAATCTTCTGAATTAATTAAGTATTGATAAATTTTATATGGACTTGTTTTTTCTTTATCTAGCCATAAAGCATTTCCTTCACTTTTACCAAATTTTTTACCTGTACTATCAAGTATTAATGGCATAGTGAATCCGTATGCTTCTTTTCCTTCTATTTTACGAATTAATTCTATACCTGTTGTGATATTACCCCATTGATCAGAACCTGCTGCTTGAAGAACACAATTTTTTTCATTAAATAAATGTAGAAAATCAAATCCTTGAAGTAATGTATATGAGAATTCAGCATATGTAATACCAGTATCAAGTCTTCTTGCAATAATATCTTTATTAAGCATGTAATTAACATTAATATATTTACCGATATCTCTTAGGAAATCTAAGAATGTTACATCTTTAGTCCAGTCATAGTTATTTACTACTTCTGCTTTTCCATCTAATAATTTAATTACTTGACGTTTTATGCCTTCTAAGTTCTTTTCAACTGTTTCTTTTGAAATCATTTGTCTTTCAGTAGTAGGTCTTGGATCTCCAATAAGTCCTGTTGCTCCACCTACTAATATAATTGGGTGATGTCCATGTAGTGCTAAACGTTTAGCTGTTACAAATGATGCATAGTGACCAATATGTAGTGAGTCTGCTGATGGATCCGTTCCTAAATAGAATGTTAATTTTTCATTATTTAGTTTATCCTTTAAATCAGGACTGCTTATATCTTTTACTACGCCTCTCCATTCTAATTCTTCAAAAAATGTCATATTATTTTCCCTCCTTATTAGTGGAACCAATTCCACCTTTTCTCTCATTTTTTATTTCTTCTTCGTCATCTACTGTTAAATATTTCATGAATACACCTTGAGCTATTCTATCTCCTATTTTAACTTCGAAATCCTTATTTCCATGATTAATTAGTTTTACTTTAAAGTGACCTTCATTATCTTCATTATTATAGAAATCACTATCTATTACTCCTACACTATTTGAAAGTGATACATCGTATTTATATCCCATACTACTTCTACTATAAAGATATAACACTTCATCATCATTCATTGATACCTTAAGTCCAGTTGTAAAAGCTTTAGATTCACCAGGTTTTAAAGTATATTCTTCTAAACTTCTAATATCATATCCAGCACTTTTCTTAGTACTTCTTGTAGGCAATAAATAGCTTTCATATAGTTCTTTATCATCTTTAATATCTTTTTTAAATTGTTCAAAACTTATTTTCTCAAACTTTCTCATAACTTTCCTCCAATAAAAAAGGCACCAATTAAAGGACGAATTTCTCCGTGGTACCACCTTATTTCATAGTTAAACTATCTTAAAGATTATAAAGCATCACCTTTAAACTCAAAAATATGTAACTTCTTTATTAAAGATATGTTAGTTTCCATCAACCACTAACTCTCTATAAATAATCTTTATAAATACTATTATTTCGTCTTCGCTTAATGAGTAAAGTATATATTATTTTTTTAGGTTTGTCAATATAAAAACTCCACCAAATGATAGAGTTAAACATATTCAACTGGGATTATTTATACTTCGCACCATCCGGGAGTGAGAACATTTTCAAATGCACCTATAATATATCACATTAACCCATTTTAGTTAACTGATATCTATTAATAGTATATTCTTTCTTTTATAAAACTATACTTTTTCAAAAGAAAAAACTAAATTTCTTTAGTTTTTATCCTCTACTAAAATATTTACCATCACGAGTAGTTATAATTATTTCTTCTCCTTCTGAAATAAATAATGGAGCTTTTAAAGTATAACCAGTTTCGATAGTAACGTCTTTTTGTGCTGTGCTTGTTGTATTACCTTTAACAGCATCTGGAGCACTGATAACTTTGTATGATACTTTTTCAGGAAGTGTAATACCTACTACTTCTCCTTCAATTACCATAGATTCAACATTCATTCCTTCTTTTAAGAATTTAGCTTCATTTTCTACTAAACTTGCTGGTATTTCAATTTGATCATAAGTATTATTATCCATAAATACATAAGCATCTCCAGTAGAATATAAATATGAAAGTTGATTCTTTCTTACATCAGCTTTTTCCATTTTAATTCCAGCATTGAATGTAATTTCTTGAGTAGTACCTGCTCTTAAATTTTTAAGTTTTGTTTTAACAAAAGCACTACCTTTACCAGGTTTTACATGTTGAAATTCAACAACTTGATAGATATTACCTTCATACTTGATAGTCATTCCGTTTTTAATATCATTAACATTGAACATAATCTACTACGCCTTCTTTTCTTTATGAGCAGTAGTCTTATTACATCTTGAACAGAATTTCTTAATTTCTAATTTACCATCAGTATTCTTTTTATTTTTACTAGTTAAATAGTTGATTTCTTTACAAACAGTACATTGTAGTGCGATACCTTCTCTATTTTCTTTCTTTGCCATTTGGACTTCTCCTCCTTTTTTTATACACTCAAGATTATAACAAATAAAAATGAAGTTGACAAGAGAAACTTATTAAATATTAAGCTAAGACTTCAAAAAAGTGTTTTTTTGTGCTAAAATATGCTCATTAAGCGAGGTAAATTATGAATAGAAAGAGTGTTTTAGTGACAGGTTCAAGTATTGGACTTGGTGCGTCAATTATAAGAAAATATGCAAGTAATAATTATGATGTTGTTATTACATATTTGAGTCATAAGGAAGAAGCAGAAAAATTAAAGAACGAAGTTACTTCTAAATATGGAGTGAATGCTTTAATAGTTAGATGTGATATTAGTAATGAAAAAGATATAGAAAATTTAAAAAACGAAATATTAAATAATTATAGTAAATTAGATGTACTTGTAAATAATGCAGGTATAGCAATAGATACTACATTTGAAGATAAAACTAAAGATAATTTTATGAGAACTTTAGAAATTAATTTAGTTGGTACTTTCTTAATGTCTAAATCTTTCGGTGATATTATGGAAAAAGAAGGACATGGAAATATCATTAATATAAGTAGTACTAATGGAATAGATACATATTATGAATATAGTATAGATTATGATGCATCTAAGGCTGGTGTAATTAATTTAAGTCATAACTTAGCAAATCACTATAATGGTAAAGTTAGAGTTAATACTGTATGTCCTGGATGGGTAGATACACCTATGAATAAAGAATTAGATAGTGAATATAAAAAAGATGAAGAAAAAAAGATAATACTTGGTAGATTTGCTCACCCTGATGAGATTGCTAATGTTGTATATTTCTTATCAAGTGAAGATGCAAGTTATATGAATGACTCAGTAATAAGAATAGATGGTGGTAAAAGATGTTAAAGTTAAATGATAAATATATAAAGTTAGTAAATGATAGCGAGATGGAATTAAGTGATATATTTAGTTCTATAGATAAGAATACTTTTATTAATAGTAAGAAAGTACTTGATGCTTTTCATAGAGAGAATATTAGTGAAAGTGATTTAAATGGTACTAGTGGGTATGGATATAATGATACAGGAAGAGATAAAATAGAAAGAATATTTTCTTATGTACTTGATAGTGATGACGCGTTAGTTAGAACTCAAATTATATCTGGGACTCATGCTATAAGTACAGCATTATTTGCTATTTTAAGGCCAGGTGACACTCTTTTAGCTATTAGTGGTACTCCTTATGATACATTACATGAAGTTATTGGAATTAAGCCTAATAATAGTTCTCTTATTAGTTATGGAATTAAATATAAAGAAATAGATTTAATAGATAATGATTTTGATTATGAAAAGATTCAAGAAGAACTTAAAAATAACATAAAAGCTATACACATTCAAAGATCTAGAGGTTACTCTTTAAGAGAATCACTTACTATTGAAAAGTTAGAGAAAGTTATTAAATTCATTAAAGGAATTAATAAGGATGTAATCGTTTTCGTAGATAATTGTTACTGTGAATTTGTAGAGATTACTACCCCCACCTCAGTTGGTGCTGACTTAATGGCTGGAAGTTTAATTAAGAATTTAGGTGGAGGTATTGCTCGTAATGGTGGTTATATTGCTGGACGTCATTACTTAATAGAATTATGTGCTGAAAGACTTAATGTTCCTGGTGAAGGACGTGAAGTTGGGCCTAGTCTAAATGCTAATCGTGAGTTCTTACAAGGTATATATTTTGCTCCTAGTGTTATATCTTCTGCTTTAAAAACTTCTATTCTTACAAGCAAGATACTTGATAAATTAGGATATGAAGTACACCCTAAATATAATGATAAACGTGCTGATATAGTACAACTAATATACTTTAAAAATGAAAAGAATATTATTAAGTATGCTGAAGGTATACAAGCATCTGGAGCAATAGATGCTAATGTTTCACCTATTCCATCTGATATGCCTGGATATGATGATAAAATAATAATGGCTAGTGCTTCTTTTGTTCAAGGAAGTTCTATAGAGATATCTTGTGATGGACCACTTAAAGAACCATATGTTTTGTTCCAACAAGGGGCTCTTACTTATGACTATGGTAAGATAGCATTAATTAATGCAATATCTAAATTAAATGAATAAAAAATCCTCTTACTAATAAACTATATTAGTAGGAGGTTTTTATTTGAAAAAAGAACTATTAAAGGGTTATATTAATAAATTAACTAAACAAGATATTATAAATTATTTAAGCCATGAGTGTGTTACTGCATCAGATGAAGAAATTGATATGATTTATAATGCTGTTAAAAATGATTATGAAGAAATATTAAATACTAATTTTATGAGTTATATTTCTAATTATAAATTAAATTTTAACCCTGAACTTTATAAAAAAATAATTGAAAAATATAATGAATATAAAAAGTTTATTGAATAAAACCAATAAACTTTTATTTTGTTAACCTATTCTAAATGCTGGGCTATAACCTATATTATCTAATGTTGCTGTTCCACCAGAGTTTTTTCCTGCTGTATCAACTGCATAATATGAAGTAGTTAAAGTTCTAATTGGAGTTCTTAACCACCATACATTTTCAGTATCCCTTAATTTTTTTATTGCAGCAGATGAATTAGTTGTTGTAACTCCTCTATAGCTATAGTAATCTAATTGTCTAGTTACATTTTTTGCTGTATCAGAAGTAGTTGTTGCATCAGCATAAACCTCAGATAGTGATGGTATATAAATATAATCTGTTGATGTAAAATTACTTGACCCACTTTGTCCATAACCCGAAACTACTCTTGTTTGTATAATACCATTTTTTAATTCAGTTGGTATCATACTATAAAATTCATTATTTAAGTAATAATGTAATTCAGTTGCCGGCCATCCATTTGCATTAGATGCTATATTATTTATTTTTTTTGCTAATATTACATCTTCAAATTCAAGTACAAATCCACATGCTGTTTCGGAATAAGTACTAGAATCACATGAATTTGGTGTTGAAATGTTTGCTATTCTAAGTGTATATGTTCCTAAATTTCCTATTTGAACTTTTTTAGTATCGCCAACATTATATTTAGATGTTTTATTCTTTTTGACAGCAGCAATTATCGTATTCCATGAATCTGCACTAAACGAAATTGGTTCTAGATTTGTAAAGTATCCTGGTGTGGATGATGTATCTATTCTTGCATAATTATGTGTTACATTATTTACATCATATGTAGTTCCATTTCCACCTACTAATTTTGTTGCGTCACTAAACATATATGTTCCATTTGTAACTTTTGTTGTAACAAATTTGCTACTCGCATAAATAGTTTTCAAATTAGAACAATATCTAAACATGCTACCCATTATAGTTACTTTTGCTGTATCAAAACTACTGACATCTATTTCGGTTGCTTCTGCACTCATAAACATACTGTTTAGTTTAGTTACACTAGATGTATTAAAGTTTCCTAAATCAATTGTTGAGAGTTTACTACTTCTAAACATATATTCCATACTTGTTACTTTGCTTGTATTAAAATTACTTAAGCCTATAATATTAGTTGCCTCAGCCTGAGAAAACATATTAGTCATATCAGTAACATTTGAAGTATTAAAACTACTTAAATTTATTGTCGCTGCTTTACTTGATTGAAACATATATGTCATATTTGTTACTTTTGATGTATTAAAATTTGTTAGATCTAGTGATGTTGCTTCGCTTCCATAAAACATATATGTCATATTAGTAACATTGCTTGTATTAAGTTTACTTAAATTTAATGTTGTAGCCTTATTATTATAAAACATATACCTCATATCTGTTACTTTGCTCGTATCAAAAGCAGTTATATCTAGAGACGTTGCACTTGAACCATAAAACATAAAACTCATATTTGTTACATTTGATGTATCAAGATTGTTTAGGTTTAGTGCTGTAGCTTTGGATGCTCTAAACATTTGTGCCATGTTAGTTACATTACTTGTATTAATTTTATCAAGATCATTAATTGTTGTTGCACTTGAACCATAAAACATACCATACATATTAATTACGTTGGATGTATCAATATTTCCTAGTGTTATTGTTGTTGCGGCACTATTTGAAAATAAATTAGCTAATGTTGTAACATTACTTGTATTGAAATTTGATATATCTATTGATGATGCTTTACTTTTCTCAAATGTGTTAGATAAAACTTTTATTGGTTTATTATCTATATATGTACAAAGCTTTCCATTAAATGATTCAGTACTTGTTTTATCTGCTAATTGTACTCCCCAACTATCTATTGTTGCACTTGTTGCCCAAGATCCTGCTGTAGTAGTACTTGGAAGATACTTATACTTGTATGCTAATTTATCTGCTGTATATTCAAGTCCATCTGTTAAAGCAGAAGATGTATGACAAAAGTATGTATTAGCATCTTGTGTGGCTAAACCAATTTGATAATAACCAGATGGTACTACTACATCTGCAAGTGTATTTGTTGAGTATCCTCCGCTTACTTTAAATGTTACTGTTCTACTATCAGCAGAAGCATTATTAATTTTTAGTTTTAAAGTCTTACTTCCTTTAATAGTAAGTGAACTTCCAGGTAAATCATATGTTGTTAAGTTACCACTGGTATCTTGAACTTTATCAAAATATTTAACCGTTACTGCATTATTACTAGACGTGTATAAGAGTTTATAATAAGTATCTATATTATTTAGTCCAGTTAGTGTTAGATCGACTATTGTTTCACCACTTGGTACAGTTAATATATTAGTATCACTTCCATCTATTGAAATTGAATATTGAAGTTCTCCAACATACATTTCTGCTGCTCTATGATTATCACTATTAGTCATAAAATATGACAAACTATATGTAAGGAGCATGCAAACTGCTAAAACTATTGATATTAGTCCAATATATTGTTTTACATAATCTATTACTTTTTGCATTTAATCACCCGCGCTTATTCTTATTTATTATGCCCTTTATTTATTTATAAAATCAATAAATTCTTTATTTCTTATACTTTCTATTTCCATTTTATATGGTGCGTATGCATCATTAGTGTTTCTATTGATATAAGGTGTTTCTAAAATCATAGGAATTCCTTCTAATCTAGAACTATATACTACGTTTATTAAGTTATCAAATCCTATAGTTCCATAACCTATATTAGCATGTCTGTCTTTATGACTAGATATTGGGTTCATACTGTCATTTATATGAACACATTTTATCTTGTCTATACCTATTTTAGAATCAAACTCATCTAGAAACTCATTAAATTTAGATATGTCTATGCCTGAGTCATTCATGTGACAAGTATCTATACATACACCTATTCTATCTTTATCGTCTATTTTGTCTATTATACTTTTAAGTTCATCAATTGAAGTGCCTACTTCGTTTCCTTTACCTGACATATATTCTAGAAGAATCATTGTATCAGTGGTGTTTTTATAAACTAAGTTTATTCCATGAGCTATATTATTTATTGCTTCTTCTTTAGTACATGTAGTTGCGCTTCCTGGATGAAGTACTATTTTATCTAATCCTAAAGTTTTACATCTATCTAATTCTTGTGATAAGAAATTTATATAAAAATCATATTTATTTTGATCACTTCTGTTCGCTAAATTTACTATATATGGTGCATGAACTATTACATTTTTGGCATTTATATTATGTTCTAACATTAGTTTATATGCTTCGTAAGTTAATTCATCATTTATAGGACTTCTCATAGTACTTTGAGCTCCTCCTGTATAAATCATGAATGTGTTAGCATCATAGCTTATTGCTTCTTCCACACTACCTAATAGTTGTTTTTTATTATTAAAGCTCACGTGGCTTCCTATTATTAAATTCATTATTATCACCTAGTTAATTATATATTATTTTTTACAAAATAAAAAGACTTAAATTTAAGTCTTAATTATTTAATTATTTAATTTCCAGCTTCAGCTGCACCTTTTACATTGCCGGTTAATGTAGCAGTTGTGTTTCCATTAGTTGTTGATATTGTTACTGTGAATGTAGTATCAGCTTCTTTTACTGCATACTTAGTTCCATTTGTTCCATCTTTATCTTCAACGCCAATATCTTCAATTAAGATTTTTTCATCTGCAATGTCAATACCATAAGTACCATTAGTAGCAACAAATCTTGTACAATCACCATTAGCATTAAATATCATGTAGTATTTTGTTTTCTTATTACCACTCATTTCTAATTTAACAGCACTTGCTGGTGCATTATCAGCGTTTGAGAAGATGATTTGACTACCAGCATTAAGCATATATTTTTGCTCTGCTGCTTTGTAATGATCTTTTACTTCTGTAGTAAATGCATTTTTTCTAGCTTCATTGTACATTGAAAGTACGTTTGGTAATGCTATAATTACTAAGATGGCTAAGATAGCGATAACTGCTAATAATTCAACTAAAGTAAATCCTTTCTTCTTCATTTTTCTAAATCACAATCCTTTCTATATTTGAGATATCCTCTCTATCTTTATGTTCTAATTATAGCATTAATTAAAAATACATGTCAATCTCTTATTACAAAAATTATACACATTTATTATTTAGATGCATCTAATATTTTTGTTACTAAATCTACGCTTGTTACAAAGTTATCTATTTTATCAATAGTTCTTAGTTTATACTTTTCTTTCATTGCTTTTACAAATTCATTATATTTTTCAGGTTCTCTATTAAGAGTTTTATACCATGAAGAGTTTTGTCTTAAGAATTTTAAATATTTTGGATCTTTTTTTAGTTTATCAAGAACTTCTTTATTCATTTTTATCTCCATATAAAGTATCTATTTTTGATTCTTTAGGGGTAGCCTTTTCTTCTTTTTTAGTTTCTCTTGTTAGTTCTTCTACTAATGATACTGCCTTTTGAATTGAATTTATATTTTCTTCTAGAGATGTTACATCTATACTTTTAATAGTATTTAATAGTCCTTTGATACTGAAACTATCTTTTGATGATGACTTTATATATTTACTCCATATTTCTTCATTTTCTCCATATATATCATATAGTTCATATAGTTTTTGCCATGTTGTTTCATTATTTCTTACTACATCTATAAAGTCTGGATGATTACCTATAAATTTCTTAAAATTATCTAATTTTGTCATATTAAATTATATTAAAAAAAGATATACTTATGTATATCAATTCTTTATCTCAAAGTAGTTTCCACTATCTAAATATAGTATTCCTTTTTTATTATCTAGTTTAGAAACTATTTCTACATATTTATTTAATAAATTAGTTCTAAGTACTGTTATATATACTTCGTTACCATCATTCATATAAAGTAAGAATCTTTCGTTATCATATGAAGTCTTACTATATTCTATCTCACTTATCATGTCTATTATATTTATATCTATTTCTTTAAATCTTTCTATAAATCTTTTTTCGACTTCTTCTGGTACATAATTTATAAGTGTTGGTACCCCAGTTATATTTTTAAGATCATAGTTATTTCCATCTGATGCTTTGTATTCGTTAGTACTTCTAACAAAGTATAATATTTTCTTTTCATAAACAGTTATTCTGAGTTTGAAACCAAACTCTTTTTTTATTTCAATTTTTTCTATTAAATCTAATTTTTCTAATTTGTTTTTTATTTTCTTTTTACTTAGTGTTATAAATTTAGGGTAATTTTCTATTCCAGCGGTTTCTATTATTTCTTCATCACTATAATAATTATTATTTATAATTAGAATGTTTTTTGTATTTATACTTAGTAAGTATTTTATTCCAAAGTAAATAAGACATATCGTTAGTATGAATAATATAAATCTACCAAAATTAAATTTTCTTTTTACCCTTTTCTTCATCTTTTTCCTTTAATTCTTTATATATTTCTTTCATTATTAATGTACTTGATGACATATCTTTTATTTCGCTTAAGTTTTTCTTTATTTCTTTGAATGTACTTTCTTCGAATATTTCTGTTATTGCTTCAATAAGAGTTTCTTTGTTTAGGTCTTTTTCTTCTATTAATATGCTTATTTTTTTATCTACTAAATCTAATGCATTATAGTATTGATGATTGTTTGCTACATAAGGACTAGGTATTAGTATTGATGGTGTTTTAGTTGCCATTATTTCAGCTATTGTAGAAGCTCCAGCTCTTGATATAATTAAGTCTGCTGATTTCATTAGACTTGGAAGGTTATCAAAGAATGGAACTATTTTAGTACTTTTTGGTACTATTAAGTTATTGCTTAAATCTGGATAACTCTTTTTACCAGTGATAAATAATATTTCAGTATCTTCTCTTTCATAAGTTCTTAAGAAGTCTAATAGTTTTTCATTTACTGATGTACTTCCAAGAGAACCCATAACTATTATTATAAGTTTTTTATCTTTAGTAAATCCTAAGTCTGTTTTATCATATTTTTTAGTTTCTATTGCTCTTTGACTCACTGGATTTCCTGTATAAATTATATTTTTACATTTTAGTTTTCTTTTACCATCTTTAAATGATACAAATACTGCATCTACTTTTTTAGATAAATATATATTTGTTTTACCAGGTAACATATTTTGTTCATGTAAGAATACTTTAATTCCTCTTTTTTTAGCAGCTAAACATACTGGAAGAGTCACATAACCTCCGAATGCTATTACTGCATCTGGCTTAAATTCGTCCATTATTTTTAAGCATTTCTTATATGAATTTTTTATGCATTTTATATTTTTAATATTTTTTATCATATTTGTTTTTGAAAGTCCATAGATTTCTATACTTTCATAAGGTATTCCAAGACTTGGTATTAATTCATTTTCCATTCTGTCTTTAGTACCTATGTACAAATATTCATTTTTCTTATCTTTCTTTATTTCTTCTAATACTGATAATGCAGGATATATGTGTCCTCCTGTTCCACCAGCTGTTAAAATAAATTTCATAAGTTACACCTCACAATTTATATATTATATACTATTATTCACTTTTTTGCATTAATTTAATCATTGTTTTTCTAAGTAGAGCATTTGCTTCTTCTAATTCCATACCACTTATATCTAATGGTTTACCTATTCTAGTGATAAGTTGATCTTTTTCTTTATTATAAAGTCCAACTGTTGCGAATGGTATAATTAGAGCATTTTCCTTTTTAGCTAGAGATACTGCTCCGAATTTAAATGGAAGAAGTAATGATTCTTCATATTCATTTTTAGTTATTACTTTCTTTTTAAGTAGTTTCAATAATGCATTATCTGCATCAAGTACGAACTTTTTAAGTTCATCTTTTGTGATTTTGTTTTGGTTTTTAAGTTCTATTAAAAGATTTACTTGTGTTGTTCTTATTGATTTATCTTTTATTTTTTCTATTATTTCTTCTTTAGATATATTTAATATCTTTTCTAGTTTTTCTAGTTCAGCATCTTTGCAAGTTACTTCGTTTCTTGTTCCTTCTGGGAATAGTCCTATGCAACCTTTACTATGAAGTATTGCTCTTGCCTCGCTTTTAGCATTTTCATCATGTATTGTTCTATCTACTGGTATGCATCCAGCTGCTCTATAGAACCATGCTTTCTTACCTTTAAAGTATTCATCTTTTGAAAGCATATGAATTACTCTGTTAGTTGCTAACATCACATTATATTGATCATCTTTATGTCTATGATTTCCACAAAAAACAAGTGCTCCAGTTTTAGGAATATTTTCGCTTCCTATTACTACTGGATGATATGTTCTTTTAAAGTGGCTAGCCACGATTGGTTTCATTAATTTATAACCTAATTCGTGTCTACATTCATCTGTTGCTTTGACTTCTTTCATCTTCATCATCCTCATCTTTACTGTTTATTAGTTCTCTATATGCTACTTTACCTAGTTTTGTTTTTGGTAGTTCTTTTCTATAACCATATGCATATGGAAGGGCATACTTAGCAATATTCTTTTCGCAGTGTTCTTTTATTGATTTTTTAACTTCACTATTTAATTCTATTCCTTTTTTTAACACAATATATGCTTTTGCAACTTCTTTTTTGTATGGATGTGGTACTCCTACTACTGAGCATGCTTGTACGTATGGATGTTCACATATAATTTGTTCGATTTGTCCTGGATAAATATTATATCCACTTGATACTATCATTCTTTTTAGTCTTGATTTAAAGTATACAAATCCATTTTCATCCATTGTACCAAGATCTCCACTATGTAACCAAGTAAGTCCATCTTTATGTTTTTTTAGTGTATTTTTAGTTTCTTCAGGCTCATTTATATATTCTTTCATAAGAGTTGGACCACTTATACATATTTCTCCAACTTCTCCATTTTTGCATTCTTTGTCTGTTCCTGGTTCACATATTTTAATCAAGCAGTCTGGACATGGAACTCCGATACTTTCTTTTCTAGTTACTTCAAGTGGCATCATTGTTACTCCAGCTGCACATTCTGTCATACCAAATGCTGTTCTTACGTGTGTTTCACTTCCATGATCATATAAGAATTCATCTATTTTTTCATTAAGTGTTCCAGTTAATGAATCTCCTCCACAAATAATACATTTTATGAATGAAAGGTCTTCATCTACTAGTTTCTTACTTAATGTAAGTCCTTCTAGTACACTTGGTACACAAGCTAAGATATTTGGTTTATATTTAAGAAGTGTTTCATCAAATTTTTTAGGATTTACACTTGGAAGTACTATTGCTGTACCACCTGATACCATACATGCATGGAATGTACATCCTAAACCAAATCCATGGAATATAGGCATTATAGCAAGTATACTAATACCATCACCTAAACATTTATTTATCTCTAGTTCACTAAGTACTAGTGCGTTAAAGTTTTTATTAGTAAGTACTATTCCTTTGGGTTTACCAGTAGTTCCTCCACTATGAAGAATAACTGCTACATCTTCACCTTTTCCTGTATCTTTTACTTCTTCTTTTTCATATTTACTTCTTCCAATGAATCTATAATATGGAATTGTATCACTTCCACTAGGTTTTACTGCTTTTCTACCAGTAGTAAGTTTATATCCTATTTTCATCATTGTATCCATAGATTCACATATAGGAAGATATACTATCTTTTTAAGTTTTAAGTCATCTTTTATATTTTTTAATTTACCATATGCGATATCTGCTACTATAACATAAGTAGAAGCAGTAAGATTGATATCATATTTTATTTCTTCTTCACTTGAAAGTGGATGAATCATATTACATACAGCACCTAACTTATTTAATGCATAAAAACAAGTAATAGCTTCTGGAGTGTTTGGCATTATAATACTTACGACATCTCCTTTTACTACTCCTAGTCTTACGAATGCTTTCGCAGTTTCATCTATATTTTTAATATAACTTTTATAAGTTACTTTGTTGCCAAAATAAGTATATGCGATATTTCCTGGATATTTATCAGCGCATCTTCTTACTAATTCATACATTGAAACATCTGGGTAATCAATGTGTTCTCTTACACCTTTATAGTATTTGAACCAAGGATGTTCATACTTTTTATTTTCTTTTACTTCTTTTGTTTCTTTTTTCATATTCTAGGTCTCCCTCTTTCATTAATTTATATACTTTATTTCTCAAGATTTCATTTTCTTCTTCTAAATCACCTTTTACTTTATAAGGCTTTCCATATGTAATCTTAATACTTTTTCTAAATAATTTGTATTTTCCATTAATTGCGAATGGTACTATGTAAGCACCTGTTTTTTTAGCAAATGATACTGCTCCATATTTAAATGGTAATAAATATTGTTCATTTTCAGTACCTTTTGTTTTATTAACTGTTCCTTCTGGAAATAGTCCTATAGCTTCGCCTCTTTCAAGGTATTCAATAGCTTCATTTTTACAATTTTCATCATGAATGCTTCTATCCACTGGAATACATGCCATGCTTCTAAAGAACCAGTTACTAAGTTTTGTTTTAAATAGTTCTTTTTTTGCTATCATATGTACAATTCTATTAGGACTTCCTACCATCATGGCTGCATCTAAATTATTAGTGTGGTTTCCTGCTAAAATTACAGCACCTTCTTTTGGTATATTATCCACTCCATAATACCTAGGAAAATATAACATTTTATAAATTGGTCTTCCTAGTGCTCTAACTGTTTTATATATTATATAGTTCATTTACCCTATCTCCTATATTAGTATATCATAATTCTATTCATTTTTCATTAACTTTATAATTACTACTTCTCCCCTATTAAATACTCTAATAGGTATCATATATCCATAACCAAGACCTCTTGATATTACAACGTTTGTATCATCAAATTTATTTACTCCTTTGTAGTACTTAGGAAAGAATGTGAAATCAGGTGATAAAAGTCCTCCAATAAATGGAATATTTATTATTCCTCCATGCATATGTCCACTCAAAACTAAATCATATCCTAGTATACTATATTCATTATATAACAGTGGATCATGTGATATAAGTAAATTAAATTTAGACTTATCTATTTTGCCAATTCTTTCTTCTATATAGCTTGTATCTATCCTTTCTTTAGTACTCGCTAAATAATATCTTACTTCATGACTAAATCCATATATATTGAAACTATTATCTAACTCTAATACTTTATTATTCATAAGAATTACATTTGTTTTTTCTTTTATTTGTTTTATAAAATCATTTTGTCTTTCATCAGTCATATTTTCTTCATGATTGCCAAATACATAATATTTAGTATAATTTTCTAATTCATTACACAATTTAAAGAAGTTTTCATATCCATTATCTATTTTTTCATTAATCATGTCACCACTCATAACTATGATATCAGGGCTCTCTTCTTTAGCGATTTTAACTAATTTTTCAGTTACATCTCTATTATGTAGATCAGTCAAAAGCATTATTTTATAATTATCATATTTATCACTGATTTTAGATGATTTTATTTCATAGTATGATACGTCTATATTTATGTAGCTATCTAGTACTATAAAAAATCCTAAAACTATTAAAGTTATTAAAACTATTAATATATATTTTATTGTTTTTTTCATTTGTTTTTCCTTCTTAATTTTAAAATGATTATTACTAAAACTATAATTATAGGTATACTTAGATATTTATATATATTTAAGAAATTTGTTTTATTTAACTTAGATGATTCTATATTTTTAATTAGATCTACAGCGTCTATTTTACTTTTTTTTGAATCGTTGATTGCTAGACTAAATATATCTTTATCATAAAGTATTCTTATACTAAAACTTTCTTTTTCTTTTAGATTGTTTATTTTAGTTAATACTATTGAATCTTTATCATCTTTTGATACTTCAATATTTCTTTTTCCATGAGCATATACTTCAAATAACTCCGAGTTATATGGTAGTCTTGTCATAATAATTATTTCTTTTATATTTTGATTTGAGTTTTTAAAATACGAATAGTATAGTTCTCCTGAATCATTATGTTTAACAGAAGTGCAAAGTACTAAATACTCTATATAATATATATTTTTATTACTATTATTAAATGTTATTTTTTTATATTCTTTTGTATCTTCTTCAGTATAATCTTTATATTCTTTTATATCTAACTCATTTTTATATAAATCATTTATGTCATATTCTTTATCTAAAGTGCCTACTTTATTTATTTGTATTCCTTCAGCATTATAGATTATACTATCATCTTTTACTATATCTTTATCTTTATATTCTTTTGCATCCTTATTTTTATAAGGTATTTCTAAAGTAAATGAGTCATCATCTGTTTCTATTATTTCTTTTATTATTAAGTTACCACTTATATCTACTTCTGAATCTATATATATTTTATTTATATCTGCTTTTACTATAAATGGTATTAAAAGCATTAATGTAATTATTATTTTTTTCATATTTCACCACAATAAAATTATATCATTATGGCAAAAAAAAAGAAACTAATGTTTCTTAATTTAACTTTTCACGAACTATTTCATTTACTAGTTTCATATCAGCTTTGCCTTTAAATATCGGACCTAAAGCTTTCATTATAGCTCCCATGTCTTTCATACTTGTAGGTTTAACTTCTTCGAATACTTTATCTATATTAGTTCTTATTTCTTCTTCAGACATTTGTTCAGGTAAGTATGTGCTTAATAATTTAATTTCTTTTTCTAGTCCTTCTATTAAGTCAGTTCTATTACCCTTCTTAAATTCTTCAATGCTTTCTTTATGAGTTTTTACTTGTTTGCTTACTACATCGATTACAATATCATCTGAAGCATGATTTCTTTCTAGTTTATTATTAACTAGATATAGGTCAATTGCTGACTTTAAAAGTCTTAATGTACTTAATGACTCTTTGTCATGACTTTTCATAGCCTCTTTCATATCATTTGTAATTTTTTCATATAACATAAGTATCACTCCTTATTAATAATATTAATATCTTTGTTTATTATGTTTTTTAGCATTTCTGATAGCTTCTTTTTTAGCTTCTCTTCTTAAGATGCCTGGTTTAGAATATTCTCTTCTTTTTTTCATTTCAGTAGGGACTCCGCTTCTTTGAACTTTCATCTTAAAACGTTTTAATGCACCCTCAACATTTCCGTCTTTTACATCTACGTGTGTCATTATCTCTTCCCTCCCTTCATGACTAAATACGATTATAGTACAAAAAGTGCCAAATTTCAAGCAAATTCTACAATAAATTTTCACACTTTTATGTTTTTTTACTATTTATTCTGTATTTTTCTTTTTTCTAACTAGTTTTAACCCAGATTCTTTTCCATATATAAAGCTTGTTGTTTCTTCTTTTAACTCTTGAATTTGAGCAATCATATCCTCATTTGGAGGCATATTGCTAGTATTGATGAGTACAAATAACCATTGCCAACGCTCGAATAATTCTTTGTTATGTGCTTCTAATTTATTTAATCTTTGATGACTTTTTTGTGTAAGCAAAGCACCATTTTCTTTTATAGTTAATCCTTCTTTTCTTTTAACAATATGATGAAATGTAAGAACATTCTTTTTACTTATTCTGCTTCCCATCCAGTCATATTCACCTGGCTCATATATTTCTATCATTTCTTTTATTACTCTTTGTTCATCGATGTTCATTATGTTTCTCCTTGAGGCTTTATTATAAAATAAAAGTATGGACAAGTCCATACTTAATATTTAAATAATTACTTAATTTGACTCATAACTTCAGCAGCAAAGTCATCGTTTCTCTTTTCCATTCCTTCGCCAACTTCATATTTAACAAGTTTAACAAGTTTTGATTTGTTGTTTTCTAAGTAAGTTTTAACTGTAATACCAGAATCTTTAATGAATGCTTGTTCTTCAAGAACAGTTTCTTCATAGAATTTTCTAAGTCTTCCTTCAACAATCTTATCAGCAAATTCAGGTTTCTTTCCTTCGTTGATAACTTGTTCTTTGATTACAGCTTTTTCATGTTCTAAATCTTCTTCAGGTACTGATTCAATATTGATATAAAGTGGTCTCATAGCTGCTGCTTGCATTGCTACATCACGAGCTACGTCTTCTTTATCACCTTCAACAACTGTTAATGATGAAATTTTTCCACCCATATGTAAATATGAACCAAATACTTCTTTATCACTCTTAGTTACTTTTTCAAATCTTCTAAGACTGATTTTTTCTCCTATTTTAGCTGTAGCGTTAACAATTAATTCATTAATTGTTTCATTACCACATTTAGCATTTAAAGCATCTTCCATAGTTTCAACTTTATTATCTAAAATAGTATTTCCAATTTTATCTAATAATTCTTTAAATTCAGAGTTTTTAGCAACGAAGTCAGTTTCTGAGTTTAGTTCTACAACTACTGCATCATTACCTTTAATATAAATATTAGATAGACCTTCTGCAGCGATTCTTTCAGCTTTTTTAGCAGCTTTAGAAATTCCTTTTTCTCTTAAATAATCGATTGCTTTATCCATATCTCCGTTGCATTCAACAAGAGCTTTTTTACAATCCATCATTCCTGCACCAGTTTTTTCTCTTAGGTCTTTAACCATACTTGCACTAATATCCATAACTTCCTCCTAATTTAATGATGAAATTAATTCATCTTTTTTCATAGTTGAATATCCAGCTACACCTTTGTCTTTAGCAAGTTTTCTAAGTTCAGAAACTGTCATATCAGCATAGTTAGGTGTTTCTTTCTTTTCAGCTTTTTTATTTTCTTTTTTTTCTTCACTAAAATCATCAAATTCTACTACTTTAGTTTCAACTTTGATTTCTTTAGCTGGTTTACTAGAAACTTCTTCTTCAGAAACATAATCAACTGTTGGTAGTCCATTAGCTTCACATACTGCATTAGCAAGTACTCCTAAAACTACTTTAACACTTCTAACAGCGTCATCGTTTGCTGGAATTGGGAAGTCTACATCATCTGGATCACAGTTTGTATCTACAATTCCGAATACTGGAATATGTAATTTACGAGCTTCACGAATAGCATTTACTTCTACACGTGGATCTACAACGATGATAGCTTTTGGAAGACGATCCATTTCTCTAATTCCACCTAATAATTTGTTAAGTCTATCATATTCTTTTTGAATTTGAGCAACTTCTTTCTTAGGTAGTAATTCGAACTTACCATCTTTTTCCATCTTTTCGATTTCTACTAATCTATTGATTCTTCCTCTTATTGTTCTGAAGTTTGTTAAGATACCTCCTAACCATCTTTCAGTTACATAGAAACTGTTACATCTTGTAGCTTCTTCGATACTAGCTTCTTTAGCTTGTTTTTTAGTACCAACGAATAGAACCTTACCACCGTTTTCGCATGCTTTAAGAAGTTCAGCGTAAGCTTCTTCAATCTTTTCAACAGTTTTTTGTAAATCAATAATATGAATGTCATCTCTAGTAGTGAAGATGTATTCCTTCATTTTTGGATTCCATCTTTTAGCTTGGTGTCCAAAGTGTACACCTGCTTCTAATAAATAACTTTTTGCAATTACTGCCATTTTTCTCTCTCCTTTCGTTAATTCATCTACCCATCTTTAAATTAATATTCACTTAATGTATAAGCACTAGAATATTAAATCAACAGGTATGTCTTTTTTCTTAAAGCATAGTTATTTTAACACAAAAAGTAACTAAAAAAAAGAGTTTTTTAACTCTTCTTAGTATTTTTGTTATATTTTTAGTGTTTTTGATGTTTTTTCTTTAGCCGATTCTAAATGCAGGTGAGACACCATTCAGAAGTTTAGCAGATTCGTTGTACCAAGGCCCTCCATTATTATTTACTCTAAAATAATTTGTATTATTTTTAGAATGTGCGGTACGAAGCCACCAATAATTTGAATACTTTATTGCACCATCGCTATTTCCAATTAAAGAAACATCTTCTTTTTTATAAAAATCTAATTGTCTTGTTGTATTGCTTGCTGAGTCGTAAATACCGTTATTAGACCAATCACTGTAAATTTCACTCGGAGATAGTAAATACAGTTTATCGATTGATGAAATATTATTTGTATCTTCTACTCCATGGCCACTTATAACAGTTGTATCAATAATGATATTTCTTAAAGTATTAGGAAACAAATTGTATAAATCATTATTTATATAAGTATATAGCTCACTTGCAGGCCATCCTCCTACATTTGTACTAGTAGTATTCATTACATGTTCTGTAATTATATCTTCAAACTCAAGAACAAAACCACATGCTGTTTGTGAGAATCCTTTTGTAGAACATTCTTCTGGCGTTGTAGTGTTTGCTATTCTAACATTATGTTTTCCTAAATCGCCTAAATCTACTTCTTTAATATCTCCTAAATTATAACGTGAAATATTTCCATTTTTTACATTAGTAGCTATAGTCTGCCAACTATCTTTTTCAAATTGAGTTGATTCCTTAATTCCTAATACACCACTAAACTTTTTTCCTTGATTATAATTTTGATCAGCATTTGTATCTTTAAATGTAATAGTCAAATCATACTTATGAACTATATTAGGTTCAATAGTTACTTTTCTTTTTATGTTATTAGAAACAATTGGAGTACTATCTATTCCGTCACATGTTCCATCTTCTGCTTCTGTTGTTGCATTCATTCTGGTACAAGCACCTTCGATTAACATTTCATCATTAGTAATTTCATTTGTTAGTTCTTGCCATAACAAGTTGTATACTGCATCTAAAGTACCTGTGTTTGCAACATAAACTGTTTTTGTAATAGTATCTCCTGGTTTTATGTTTTGCATTACTATTTCAGCACCATCTACATAACGAAGACTTAATGTACCTGTTTCAACCACTTGATCTTTAACATCTTTATTAACTATAGTTGCTGTAAAATATGCGTAACTTAACCCCACACTAGCTAGAAACACAAATGCTAAAGTTATACCAAATATTAATTTTTTATTTTTCATATTCTTGCTCTCCTTACATTAAAGAGTATAACATTTTTATAACAAAATAAAAAGGCTTTTGTGCCTTTTATATATTAAATATACAACTTACATCATACTTGAATAAAAATGCTATAAAATTAATTATAGTTGGGAATACACCTATTAATAATAATGCTATTGCAAGCTTAACACATCTTTTTTCTGATGTTTTCAATTCCTTTGCATCTCCACTCATTATTGGTGGGATAAGTAACATCATTCCTTTTACAATAGCTATAGTTGCTCCTGCTATTCTTAGTACATTTATTGATAATTTTATTAATTTAGATAAATTTCCACCTACGACTTCAATACAAGTTTGTCCACTTTTTCCAAAACCTTTATTAGTTATATCTATAATATTAATAGTATCAGTAACTTTAATAGTACTTGCATTTATTGTAGTTATTCCAACTATAGAAACAAATAATATTAAAAGTATTATTACTATCTTTTTATTCATAACTACACCCCTTCTCTTTTTTAACACCCTTTTTAAATATGGTCTATATTATACCACAAAATTCGTTTTTTTGCAAGTAATTGTTATTTTTGCACTAAAAAACACAAGTCTTTTTATCTTGACCTGTGCTTATGAACAATATAATTATTAGTCAAAGATACATGTTAAATCATATTTGAATATGTTGCCTAGGAAGTTAATTATAGTTGGGAACACACCTATTAATAATAATATAATTGCTAATTTTGTACATTGTTTTCCAGCTTGTTTTAATTTATCAGCTTCTCCACTCATAATTGGTGGTATTAATAATGTCATACCTTTTATAATAGCTATTAATGCTCCTGCTATTCTAAGTACATTTATTGATAATTTTATTAATTTAGATAAGCTTTCTCCAACAACTTCTTTACATGATTCACCGTTTTTTCCAAATCCTCTATTTGATACAGTGTTTGAACCTATCATTGCATTCTCTGTGCCTTCTCTTACCTTGGCATTTTCTTCTAAATCTTTTTTAATTTGGTCATTAAATTGATTATTTATATCATCATTGATTTTTGCTGCTGTTTCGGACGCTTGAATATCTGAGTCTTTCATACATTTTTTTTGTGCATCAGTAAGTCCTGCTGCATTATATGCACTTTCAAGGCAGCTTAGACATGTATCTGTTTTTGTATCTCCTACACATTGAGCTTTTGACTTATTTACTTTACCACAATTATTTCGTTGATTATCTGTCCAAGTATAAGTGCATCCTTGTGGACTTCCACAACAGTAACAAGTAGCTTCTGGCGAATCGCTTTGTGCCTTGTATGAGATTAAGCATCCATTTGCACATTGTTTACCACTTTTAGCATTATTTATTTTAGTAATTTGATCTTGAGTTATATTACATTTATTATATTGACATGAGTTTATTTTTTCTCTAGCTTTTTCTTTTAGTATTTGGGAATTTTTCTCTGCTTCTGATTTTAAATATTCATCAGAATATGAAACCTTAAGTTTACTTTTACATTCTTCTTGATATGCTTCTAATTGACTTGACATTTCTGAGAGCTTAGATAAGTCACTAGGACAACTATAACTTTCTATCTTTTTTGCTGCTTCTTCAAAACATGCCTTTGCTTCTTCTGAACCATTTGTGTCAGCTACAGTACATCCTTGTACTTGTTCATATTTTTCATCTGTTCCAAATTTGTATTCATCGGTTTGAAAACCTGAAGTATTATTATCTGTGAAAACATATTTATGTTTAGTTGAAGTACCAAAAATCCACCATTTCCAAGTATTCGCAGTAACTCCAAACATTAATGGACAATTCCCACCATTTTTTGCTGTCCATTCTGAATACATAGCCATTTGTGAGCCTACTCCTTTTGTGCCATCGAATTTTTGTATTCTATCATGGTCTCCTCTCCCATTATCTACAGTTAAAGTTGTACCTTCAGCTGGAACTATATCGGTATTTGTAACTTGACACTTTCCATTTTTCATTTGCACTATTTTAAAAACAAACGCATCATTTTCTGACCATAACCTGGCAGGGTTATCACTTGGCCCACCAGTAACCTTATAACAACCTGCGAAGATTACATTTCCATCTTTATCAATGCCTTGATATCCTCTTGTTAGTGGTGTACTTTTAACACTAAATGTAAGTGAGCCTTCTGCATTAGTTACATCCCCACTCATTGTATACAGTTCTTCATTTGCATTATATATACATCCATTATATTTTCCGCTGTTATCGCTGTTATTACAAAAATCATCATTTGTTTCTCTTGAATTTTCGATTTCTTCTTCTAATGCATTTACACTAACAATTGGTAACATCAACAACATTAATAAAAACATTATTTTAAATTTCTTCATACTCACACCTACTATTCTATTTTTAATTTTATCATATTTTAATAATTATGCAATAGTTAATTATAATTATGCAATAGTTAATTACTTTACATTTATTAATACAATAGATAGAAAAAAATACATAAATATAGTATAATTAAATTGGTGATTTTTGGTGGATACTAGTACTTATAAAAATAGAGGTATGTTTCTTGAAAATATATTAAATGACTCTAATACATATTATAATAGTATAGATAAGTGTTTGATATATAAGAAACCTACTCCAATAAAGGTACTTAATGTAAGTTATCCTACTAATAGGTCTCACCTAATAAACAAAGCAGTTTATTCTAGTATATCTACACTTGATTATAATGGAATATATAGAGGTAAATATATAGAATATGATGCGAAGGAATGTCATAATAAAACTTCTTTCCCTTTGTCAAATATTAAAGAACATCAAGTACTTCATATGAGAAAAGCTATTAAACAAGGTGGTATAATCTTCTTGATAATATTTATGAATAATGAATTTTTCTTAATGAAGGGTGAAGATATACTTGAGTTTATTGATAATGGGACAAGAAAATCTATAGAATTTAGTTATATTAAAGATAAAGGATATAAAATAGTTGAAAGTTATACTCCTAGACTTAAATATTTAGAAGCTGTAGATAATGCTTATTTTAAGGAGTGATATGAAAAAGTTAAACTTTAAAATTAAAAATAAAGAAAAGAAGGATGAAGGTATTGTGAAAAAAAGAGTAAAAAATGAGGAAAATGTGAAACCTAGAAGATTTAGATTTTGGTATTGGTTTTTAGTAGTTGTTATGTGCTTTGCTCTATTATGTTTTATAGGTGGTATTGGTTTTTGCTACTATATAGTTAAGAGTGCACCTGAGTTTGATGCTCAAAAAATGTTTGAGAAAGAAGCTACTAAGGTATTAGATTCTAAAGGTAATTTGATAGCTTCTTTGGGAGCTGAGCAAAGAGAAAAAGTTAGTTATGATGAACTTCCACAAGTATTAGTAGATGCAATTATAGCGACAGAAGATTCAAGATTTTTTCAACATAATGGATTTGATGCTCCAAGATTTTTAAAAGCATCTATTAGTCAAGTCTTAGGTCGTGGAGGTGGTGGTGCTTCTACATTAACTATGCAACTTTCAAAATTGTCTTTTACATCTATTGAAGCTGAAGGTATTAAAGGTATAATAAGAAAGTTTACTGATATATACATGTCAGTATTCAAGATAGAAAGAAATTTTACTAAGTATGAGATACTTGAATATTATGTAAATACTCCTTGTATGGGTGGTAATATATATGGAGTTCAACAAGCTAGTAAGTATTATTTTAATAAAGATGTTAAGGATTTGAATTTGGTAGAAGCTGCTCAAATAGCTGGTATGTTCCAATCTCCTAATGGATATAATCCTTATAATAATCCTAATGATGCAAATAGTCGTAAAAATACAGTATTATATCTTATGAAAAGACATGGTTATATAACTGATACTGAATATAAGGCTGCTACTTCTGTTGAAATTAAAGATTTCTTAAAAGGTGGTGTAGCATCAAGTAATGAGTATCAAGGATTTATAGATACAGTTGTACAAGAAGTAATTGATAAGACTGGTAATAATCCTTATAATGTTCCAATGACTATATATACAACTATGGATAAGAATAAACAAGATGTTATCAATAATTTTTATAAGAATCATAAATTTAAAGATGATAAAGTTGAAGTTGGTATTGGTATTGTTGATAATAATACTGGTGCTATTGTAGCTGTTGGTGCTGGACGTAATAAAAAAGGTGCTCTTACATTAAATATGGCTACATTTTGGGGTCAAACAAAGAGACAACCCGGTTCAACAATTAAGCCAATTATTGATTATGGTCCAGCCGTTGAATATACAAATTTAAGTACTTATGGTCCATTTGTTGATGATGAAACACCTTATGGTAGTGGAACTATGAGAAACTATAATCACAAATATAATGGATTCATGAGTATGAGAGACTGCTTAGTTAAATCTATGAATACATGTGCTTTACAAGCATTTAAGTTAACAAGTAATGATGAAAAAGTTAAGTTTATAACATCAATTGGTATTAACCCTCCTGAAGGAGTTACTACTCTACCTGAGTCATATTCGATTGGTGCATTTAACGGCGTAAGTCCTGTACAACTTGCTGGTGCATACTCTGCATTTGGTTCTGGTGGTTATTACACTGCTCCATATTCATTTACTAAAGTAGTTTATACTGAAACTGGAGATGAATATACACAAGATACAACACGTGAAAAAGTAATGAAGCCTCAAACAGCATATATTATATCTACAGTACTTCGAGGTGTTACTCCTTCAACAGTTAAAGTATCTGGTACGCAACTTGCTACTAAGACTGGTACTACTTCATATGATAATAGCTTACTTAAAAAGTTTGGCTTAAGTAGTTCTGTTATACCTGATGCATGGACAGTTACTTATTCAACTGATTATAGTGTTGCGATATGGTATGGATACCCTGAATGGTTAACTGCTGATGCTGTTAAAAATAAACATTACTTAGTAAATGGTCCTGCAGTTACTGAGCGTAAGAAAATACAAGCTGAAATAAATAATAAGATACATAATAAAGGTAAGAAATTTAAAAATCCTGGTGGAATAGTTACAACTGAAGTTGAGCTTGAAACAATACCTGCTCAAAAACCAAGTGCATATACACCAAAAGATTTAAGAAAGAGTTATTTATTTATAAGTGGTACTGAACCTAGTGAAGTATCAAATAGATTTAGTAAATTAAGTGACCCATCAAATTATACATATTCTTTAGATGGTAGAACATTAAATCTATCATGGACTTCCCCTGGAACACCTAATGCAATAGATAATACTTATTTAACAGAATACTTTAATAATGGATATACTATTTGGGCTCAAAAATATCTAGATAAACGTATTAGCTATAATAATAGTAAGATTGGTAGATTTGGGTTTGCTGTATATCTTACATCCGGTAGTAAATCTACATATGTTGGTTGGACACCTGATACAAGTTATTCAATAAATTTAAATAACTATTCTGGATATTTCGATGGTGTTATTATAAAGAGTACATATTCTATATTTAAAAGTAACGCCTCTGATGGAATTAAAATAGTGTTTGATTCAGATACACCGATTGGAACTAATTATGAAGTATCTATGTTGGGACTTACTTATTCATATAAAGTTGGAGATAGTTATAGAGAATTAGGTTCTAGTTATATAGATGGAATTACACTAAATGGTACTAATATATTAAGTAGTGTTACTGATTTAAAAGTTGCTGCTACTAGCGCTAATAATAGTAGTGGAAACAGTATTAAACTTAGTGAAATAACTAAGGAAGCTGGTACATATAAAGTTACATACACTATTACGTTTACTTATAATGGAGTTAATACTACTAAAACTAAAGTTCAAACTGTTACAGTAAGTTAAAATAAAAGATCTTAATTAATTTTAAGATCTTTTTCCTTGCATATATGTTTTAGTTTACAAGTATCACATTTCGGATTTTTACTTGTACAATAGTATCTTCCAAATAATACTAATTGTGAATTTACTCTATTCCATTCATTTTCATCAAAATACTTTTTAAGTTTTATTTCAGTTTTTAATACATCATCTTTCTTAGTGGTTATACCAAGTCTTTTAGATACTCTAAATACATGTGTATCAACGGCAAAAGATGGAACGTTAAATAGTTCTCCTAGAACCACACTTGCTGTTTTTCTACCTACTCCTTTTAGAGATTCTAAGAATTCTCTATTATCTGGAACGTATCCTAATGGAAGTAAGTGTTCTACGATATATTTAAAATTAATTGATTTTGTTTTGTGAAAACCTAGTATTCTTATATAGTTATCTATTTCTTGGATAGATAGTGTATTTAATTTTTCTAGTGTATCATATTTCTTATATAATTCTTTTGTTGCTTTGTTTACACTTTTATCTGTTGTTTGAGCAGATAGCATTACTGATAACAATAGTTCGTAATCTTTTGTATATTCAAGTTCACATTTTGGATTATTAAATAGTTCATCTAAATAAGTTGTTATTTCTTTTTTATTCATTGTCGTCTAACCAATCGTAATCAAATAGTTCTGTATTTGATTTTTCTTCTTTTACTTTTGATTTAATACCTTTTTTAGACCATTCATAAACTATTTTATCAATATACTTAAAGTTCCTTACATTATTTAGAATTGCTTCTTTTAAGGCTCCTTTTATTGTCTCTTCACTTATACCATTTTCTATCCATTTATTTATTAGTTCATATTCAAATGATGAAAGTGTTCTTCCAAGTTCACGCTCAAATAAAGCATATATATCACTACTTGGTTCTTCTGTTTTTTTATTAAGAGCTAGTCTATCATACAATGGATCTAAACTTACTTTTTCTACTACTTCTCCATTATTATTAGATACGAGCATTTCTATATATTTTTTATTTATTAAGCTAGTGAATGTATTAAATGCTTTTTCTTCAGTGAATCCTAATTTATCCTGTATATCTTTTGTATCTAGATAAGAAGATATGTTTATGAAATATAATACAAGCAAAAACTCATCTAATGTTATATCTATATTACTTATACATTTAATAACATTAGAATTTATAATAAAATCTTTACTTGTAAAAATATTTCTCAAATCACTCATAACTTGTTTCCTTTAATATTGTTCTTATATTTATATTTTTTAAAAAATCTTCTATTTGTTCTTTAGAGTTTTCTAACTCTCCATTCATTACTTTTCTTTCTATATATTTATAGACTTTTTTAATGTTTTTAATTTCTACGTATTTAGCTATATCTTTTGGTGTTATATCAAGTTCTAATATACTATGAATTTTGTTTATTTCTTCGTAAGAATTTATATCTTTATTTATTTTTAATATTGTTGCGGCGTTTTTAATTATTTTATCATTATATATAACTAACTCACTAGTATTAATAGATCTTTTTCTTACTATATTTGATATCATATCTATTATTGTTTTTTCTTTATTAGGAATTGTGAGTGTTGTCTCTATTTGAGCCCATATTCCATATCTATCGTATGCCTCTTTTATGGTATCAAATTTTATATTTAAGTATTTTGATAAGTTATAGTTTCTAACTATTTCAAAGAATTTATCATAATGATTAGAATCGAATATTTTATCTAGTTCTTTCTTTATATATTCTTTTGGTACTTCGTTTAGTAATTTACCGTTTTCTTTTAGAAACTCTCTTATTTCATTTGATAGGCTAAAATCTAATGTACAAGAAAATCTTATTGCTCTTATTATTCTAGTCTTGTCTTCTATTAGTTTATCTTTAGTATTACCTACTACTCTAATAATTTTATTATTTAAGTCTTCTTTTGCTTTTAATAGGTCTATTAATTTTCCATTAGAATCTATTGCGAAAGTATTTATGGTAAAGTCTCTTCTTAATAAATCTGTTTTTAAATCTTTAGCATATTCCAGTCTTATTGGTTTATTTTTTTTATATTCTAGTTCTTTTCTAAAAGATGTAATGTCATAGTTATATTCTCCATCTTTTATATGGTAACTAAAGTATTGTTTGTTTGGTTTACCAGTACCTTCAAATATTTTAATTAAATCTTCTACTTTGGCATTAGTACATATATCTATATCTTTAGAATCGTATCCAAGTAAATAATCTCGTACGTAACCACCTACTATATAGCATTCAAAACCCTCTTTAATAATTTTATCTACTATCTCTTTCATATAATTTATTTTATCACAAATAATTTTTTTTACAATAAAAAAAGCCCGAGGGCCTTTTTATTAATTTAAAGCTTCTTTTAATTTGCTTCCAGCTTTAAATGATGCAGCAACAGAAGCAGGAATTTTGATTGGTTGTTTAGTTAATGGATTGATTCCATCTCTGGCAGCTCTTTTCTTTGCAGAGAAAGTTCCAAATCCTACTAAGGCAACTTTTCCTTCTTTTTTAAGACCAGTTGTAATTCCTTCAATTGTAGCTTCTAATGCTCTTTGTGCATCAGCTTTAGTTAATCCGGCTTTAGCAGCAACGAATTCTACTAATTCAGTTTTACTCATCGTAAATTACCTCCCATTTTTTACTTCGGCATCGCATATATTTTTCGTACGATGCTTACATATTAATTGTAGCATAACTCATGTAAAAAGCAAGTAAATTGATGCTTTTTTTACACATTTATCATATAAAAAGACTAAATTTTATAGTTTTTAGTCTTTTTTTAATAATTATTCTTTGTTTTTCTTAATGTATTTACATTTTGGATAGTTAGAGCAAGCTATGAATTTTCCATATCTTCCTTTTCTCTCTACTAGTTTATTACCACAATCAGGACAAGTTTCATCTAGTTCTTTTGGTTCTTCTTGCTTTATATATTTACATTTTGGATAATTAGAACATGCAGTAAATTCTCCATATTTTCCTTTTCTCACTACCATCTTGCTTCCACATTCTGGACAAGTTTCTCCTGTCTCTACTGGTTCAGTTTTTTCTTCTTTTTTGATGTATTTACATTCTGGATAGTTAGAGCATGCAGTAAATTTACCAAACTTACCTTTTCTGATTACTAAAGTGCTACCACATTCTGGACAAGTTTCTCCTGTTTCTTCTGGTGCTTCTTTTTCCATTTCTTTAAATGCTTTTTGTAGTAATGGTTCAAAGTCTTTATAGAATTTATCAAGTACTGTGTACCATACTAGTTTACCATCAGCGATTTCATCTAATTCAGTTTCCATATTAGCAGTATAGTTTACATTTATAATTGAAGAAAAGAACTCTTGTAGTTTATCTGTTACTACTATACCTATTTCTGTTGGATAAAATTTCTTATCTTTTAAGCTTACATATTTTCTTTCTTCTAAAACACTTATTATTTTAGCATATGTGCTTGGTCTTCCAATACCTAGTTTTTCTAACTCTGCGATTAGTTTAGCTTCTGTGTATCTTGATTTTGGTTCAGTGAAGTGTTGCACTTTGTCTACTTTAGATGCAACTATTACTTTAGATTTATAGTTAGCGAAGTCTGGAAGTATAGTATCTTCTAAATCTTCAAAGTCTTTATATACTTTTAAGTATCCATCAAATACTAGAACTGAACCATTTGCTCTAAAGATATAATCATTGTTTTCTAAGTCTACACTTGTTGCTTCTACTTTAGCATCTGCCATTAGTGAACTAAGTGTTCTTATATATATTAAATTATATAGTTTGAATTCATCTGGTTTTAAGTATTTCTTAATAGACTCAGGTGTTCTTAAGATACTTGTTGGTCTAATTGCTTCGTGTGCATCTTGTACGTTCTCTGTTTTCTTTGCTTTCTTAGTGTAACCAACGTACTCTTTACCATAATTATTCATTATGTATTTTTCAGTGTCATTTACAAAAAGATCAGAAAGTCTAATTGAGTCAGTTCTCATATATGAAATTAAACCTACTGTTTCATTTCCTAGAGATACTCCCTCATATAGTCTTTGAGCAATGCTCATTGTTTTAGAAGCTGGATAACCTAAACGGGTAGATGCCATTTGAGTAAGAGTACTTGTAGTGAATGGATCTTTACTCTTTTTAGGTTTTAATTTCTTGTCAACGTTTACTATATTATAAGCATTAGAAAGAGAGGCTATAATATCATCTGCTTCTTTAGATGTCTTAACTTCTATCTTTTTATTCTTATATTTAGTAAGTTCTGCTTTGAAGTCTTTAAAGTCTGCTTCGATTGTATAATATTCTTCAGGAACGAATGCTTCGATTTCACGTTCTCTATCAACTATTAGTTTTAAAGCTACACTTTGTACTCTACCAGCACTTTTACCATCTGTTTTAGATTGCATTAGCTTACTTAGTCTAAAACCTATTATTCTATCAAGTATTCTTCTTGATTCTTGGCTATGTACTAGTTCTATATCTATCTTTCTCGGATGACTAAATGCTTCTTTTATAGCAGGTTCAGTTATTTCATTAAATACTACTCTACTATAGTTATCATTTTTTATATCAAGTGCTTCTTTTAGATGCCAACTTATTGCTTCTCCTTCACGGTCTGGGTCGGTTGCTAGTATAACATTATCACTAGATTTAACTTCTTTCTTTAGTTCACTCACTAGTTTAGTTTTACCAGGCATTAATTTATAATTTGGTTTAAAATTATCTTCTAAGTCTACACCTAGGCCATATTTACCAGTTGTTGCTAAGTCACGAATGTGTCCTTTTGAAGATAATACTTTATAATCTTTTCCTAAATATTTTTCTATTGTTTTACTTTTACTTGGACTTTCTACGATTACTAGATTCTTCATATTTCTCCTTATCTTATATTATGTCTTTCCCTTTAAATAATATAAAACATTTAAAATTAGTTTGTCAAGACAAACAAAAAGAGTTCATTTAAGAACTCTATACACATTCTATGAATGTATCATTTAAGCATCTTACCGCGCATAAGCAATTGCAATCCATTGTAAATAATGAGTCTGTACTTACATAAGGATAAAGTGATGTAGTATCTGGATTGTTAGCTAGTACTCTAAATGTACAACAACATCCATCTATTTTTTCTACTCTAAATACACTACTAGTAGTATCTGTTTCACTTCTACTAACTGGCATACTAAATGGTGTACCATTTCCTGCGCAAGTATATAACATTATTGGACGAGTATTACATATAACACAGTTTGTTCCTCCACCTAATGCAGGTCTATCACAAGAAAGTAAGCAACTATCAGGACAAGCATTAGACTGTAAAACATTAATAACTTGTAGGATTTCCATTATGCAGTTATCACATTTATTGCAATTGTTGTTGTCGTTATTATTATTACACATATAATCCACTCCTTTATTTCTATTCATTAATATGGTATGAATTATAGTGTTTTTTAGTTACATTATTTACCTATTATTTAGTATATATTGGAGTTAAATTTTTATATTTTTCAGGTACATTTAGAACAGTTACTAGTTTGTTATTCTTAATTATATAGATATAGTTATTATAAACAGTTATTCTATGTTTATTTTTATATGCTAAGTAGTCTAAAAATTTTCTAAAGTCCCCATCATATTGATAGTTATAGCTTCCTTTCATTCTTGCTTGTCTATAGTTATATCTTGTATTTCTTACTCCAACCCTTTGTCTAATTCTTTTCTTTCCATGTTTAGTTACTGTTTTCATAAATTTAACTCCTTTCTTTTAATATCCTAATTTTTGTATTTCAGATACAATTTCTTCATAACTTAAAGATAAAATATCATCAACATTTTCACTTACTTCATTTAAAATATCACTTATTTTGCTTATACCATATTCTTCCTTAAAAATATTTCTTGTATCTAACCATAGACTTTGTAATGTATCCATAAGAGGATATGCATTCTCTTTATTCTTTAATGATAATGAAAGACAATCATATTCATATAATCTTGTGATATTATATCCGCCTATTGCTTTTCTTAAGCGTTTTAAGTATTTTTCATTTAGTATTTCATAGTCATCTTTCTTAGTGTATTCAAGGTAAGCTTCTACTATGTTATCAAATATATTTGATTTTTCTTTTTTCATGGTTACTCCTTAATTATTATTTATATTTCCTAATAGTTCTATTATAGATAAATCATTTATTTCATCTTTTTTAATTTCATATACTTTTATAATTCCTTTTACTAAATTATTAATTGTATATTTCATATTGAATCCATTTTCTAACCAAAGTATTAGTTTTATAAGTGTATCCGTTAGTTTTAATGAAATATCTTTATCATTTGTTTCTTTCATGAGAGATGAGTATGCGTATAAATAAAGTATGTTTGAATTTCCTAGTTCATCATAGTATTTTAGTAATTCTTCAGTTTTTAAATTATTCTTATTATCGTATACTTCTTTTCCATTAATAGTTATGTTTGTTATTTTGCTTGATTCTTTTTTCATAGTTTCTCCTTTTTCTTTGCCATTATATCATGTGTTTTTTATTATTGTGTTAAAATTAAGTTTTTTCTCCTTTCTTTGACACCTAAAGTATATCATGGAGTTTTCTCTATCTTGTGCTAAATTAAAAATTCATAAGAAAAAAAGCACTTTTTAGTGCTTAATAGTGTCAAGTTTAACTTGTTTTATATCAAATGAACTATCATTTTTAATAGTTATTTGTGTTGCTCCTCTTTGTTGAGTTTTATTTTCTATTCCTGGACTTGCTAGATAATCTATACTCATACCATATGTAAGTCTTACTCCTTTGTATTCAAGTGATATGTTGTTATAGTGATCATGTCCATAGAAAATTGCTTTAGTGCTTCCAAGAGAAGTTACTGTATCAAATAAAGTTGAATCATTTTTAGTAGTGCACACTTCTTCATTTACTTCTCCAAAGTAATATTTAACGTCTTTACTATTATTCTTATACTTTTCAATTGCTTCTTTTGTTTCAGGAAGAGGTATATGTAAGAACATCATAGATGGATTAGATTCTCCTATTTCAGTTACTTTTTCTTTATACCACTCTACTTGATTTTCATGGACGAAGTCATAGTTATTAAAATTATTATTTATATATGAGTTTGAATCTAGTAGATAGAATACTGTATTTATTTCTTATATAATTCTTTTCAAAATATTCTAAGTATCTCTTATACTTATTTGTAATCTCTATTTTGGTATTAGTACATTCTTTATACTTCTTTAATTACTTATTTATAGTTAATAAATTAAATATATAAA